>ENA-UAKW01000003-UAKW01000003.1-human-gut-metagenome-genome-assembly--contig:-NODE-3-length-275076-cov-15.455176_pt1 | contig 275076 bp, 262 predicted proteins | sample MGYA00243691_ERZ654450 | MGnify/ENA primary metagenome ERZ654450 (study PRJEB26926, sample SAMN06164673) | human gut metagenome | biome: ENVO:00009003; feature: ENVO:2100002; material: ENVO:00002003... | reverse complement strand
TTGATTTTGGAAAGTTACATCCCGCATTGACACATCACCGCTGATTTCGCTGATATGCTCGATTACATAGCGGCGGTTATCAAGAACAATTTCCCTGCCGATAAAGTCATCCTCTATTGGCTCACTCAACCGTTCCCTTGAGCTTTCCATTTCTCTTGCATTTAATCTATCCGTATCTTTTGGTACTTCTTCGGTCTTTTCCTCACGATAAAGTTGATTATATTTTTCAGCCCGTTCTAACACGAAACTTTCAAAATCTGAATGAGAAATGCCGGCTGCTATCATATCAGCAAGGCTAAGATACTCTGTATAATCCGTGCATTTACCATTCTCATAAAATTTCATACGGTAGTTCTCAAGATCGAGCATAACCATAAACTTACGCTGACCATCCTCAGTAGTAGCCGTCGCAATCTCTATTTTTGACAGGTCAGAATAATCCACCCTATCAGATTGACCATATTTTTTATAGGCATAGTCATCAATGAATTTTTTAGCCTGTTCTAATAGTTCTTCTTTCTCTTTATACCAATAACTTTCAGACGCCATAAATGCTTCAAGCTGCATTTCATCTTCTTGCGACAATTCGGTGTGCTGTTCCAAATAGGGAATAAACACCTCACGCCCCCACCGCAGGCTTTCCATCTTTTTCCGATACGCATCCTCGCCCTGCTTTTTCCACTCTGGGATAAACGGACAGTTCGGCGACAGGCAATAGTCATAATAGTTTTTCAAATGAGCAATTAAATCGCCCTCACCGTCACCGATGTCAAATCGCCCATCATATCGGAAGTTTTCTCCATTGATTACTGCGTTTATCTGAAAGTCCGTTTTTTTATACCACCCGACTTTTTTACTCTCATCCTGCCTTTCACGGTGCTGTTTCTCATCCAAAATACCGAGCAGTTTATTTCCTAATGCAAAACTGATCTCAATATCATCGTCTAATCCGTCTGCATAAAAGCAGGGATGTTCGGAAAAGCCGATAGAAAATTCTAAGCTGTCAGGCTTTTTCTCGGTGAGTGTTTCTGATTTCTGCCTGTCGGTTACTACGACTTTGAGATGGTCATTAGCAGGGTTTTTGTTCAGAAGTTCGCTTAGTTTCGTATGATTGTACGCCTGCATCAAAATCGGGAACTGCACATTCTGCAAAGTCACCCTATCCTCAGTCACCGACTGCACTTCATATTTGTCTGCCCCCAGATACACCACATCGCCCTCGTGACAGAGGTAGTGCATTGGATGTAGCTCCGTCAGTTCTTTGGAAAAATACCACGCATTACTGCGGCTGTAAGTGTCGCTCGTTTTACCTTGTACCAAAGCCAGAAAATCAAGAAGCTGTTGCACCGTCGCAGGATCAGAAAGCCGTTCCTCCATCTGCCTGTCATTTATATTGGCAAGGTCGGTACGATTTACCTGCGACAAAAGCTCTTTTTCATAACCGTCCAAATCACGGATAAAATCAGACAGACGCAGGGCAAGGCTGTCCCGTTTGTCAGCAGGGGAAAGTGCCTGCTTAGACTGGATAAACCGTTGTCTTACAATTTTTCTCTGGGTGTCGATTTCATACTGCGGTGCAGATACCTGTTCCAGATAGTCCGCATAATGGTCTTTCTCTTTTGGGTTTAAATAGCGGTCATTCTTGATAAGCTCACGCAGGCGTTTTTCCACCTTCGACCAAGATAATCGCAGGTCTGGATCAGTATAAGAACCCTGTTTTTCAATGGCAATCCCTTTACTGTCTGCCCATCTTCCTCCCTGTGTCCCGTCTGGAAAAATGTGTGTTCCGCCGCCTGTACCATATTCCTTTTTGAGAAATTCAATGTTTGTTTTGCTGTCACTATTTTTCTGAAGCTGACGATAGATGCGGTATTTGCTCTTATCATAACTACTGCCCATTTGCAGAACAGAGTCAATATCTTCCTGTGAAACGACAAAAGCAGAGGACTTTTCATCCTCTGCCTGTGTGATCCTTTCTATCTGCTGTTCAACCGTTGGAAGATTGGTACTTACTTCTTCCTCGTTGGCAATGCTTAGCTGTAAATCAGTTCCGTCAAGATGACTTCCTCCGCTTGGCTGCGGATGTTGTTCATCAATCCTACCCACTGCATCGGGGCTTTTTCCTTCAGTTCTTCCGTCACGCCCTGTTCCATTGAGAGCTGTTTCGTCAGAAGCTCCAACCGTTTGAGTGCTGTCTGTTCCACCTCGTAAAGATGCTGATTTAACATCCCCTCTGTCAGCAGGTTCAGATAGGTCACTCTCTTGTGCTGCTCCAGATACTCCCTGTGCATCATAGCGTATCTGCCAAGCGGAAGCTCTGGCTCTGTCGGTAATGTTAGGTCTGGAATAAGATAATCCCCCTGCCTTGTGTATGTGATTTCGCTCATTATTTTCACTCCTTTCGGGCTGTTTTCTGCCTACATCATAACGGGATTGGGACTTTGGTGCAAAGGTGCGGTTTTCTTCTCTTGCTTCCATTTGCACATTTCGGATAGCTGCGGAAATTTCCCGAAGTGCCATCTCCGATATATCGCTCGTGGCAATCCCGATTGCATTTATCGTATGGGGCGTATTGAAATTCACAATGTCGGCAAAATCTTCTCGGTCAAAATATTCCTTCACATCCAGACCGCAGCGGCTCATCAGCATAAATGCCACGCTGTTGACCGCAAGCCGCTTATACAGCACTTCAATGTTGTATTCGTCCAGTTCCTCTAAAAAACTGTCTTGGGTTACGCCTTTGAGCTGTGACAGGTAATCGGGAAGATTGTCCTCCACAGCGTTCTCAGCAGTCTTAAAAAGTGTTTCCGCCAAGTCTGTTTCTTCAAGCTCTCCGAAACGGTCAGAAAGCCTTTCCTTTACTGCCTGCTCATATCGCTCATCCATCTGCCAGATCGGAACAGGATGACTTCCATAATAACCCTCGTGGGTATCGGATATATCAAAGTAGTATTTCAGCGTGTTCCTGCGACCTTTCGGGTCGAACACGGCAATCCCTTTGCTGTCTTTGTTTACCCAACGCTTAAAGAGCTTATTCCAAGTGCCAAGTTCTGCCACAGCTACGGCATCGGGGCGTTGAGCATAGATTAAGAGCTGTTCGTCAAAGCGGCACTTATAGTTGCGGCAGGCAGAGGACAGAAAACTCTGCCACGCCTGCGGACTTTTCGCAACCGACACGCCTGTACGCCGATACAGCTCCGTGATTAGCTGATACTTTGCAGCCATTTTCTTTACACCTCCTTGTTATCTGCCCCTGCGATCAGGCAGGGGCGTAACTGATTTTATTGTGTTTCATTCGTCTGATAAAGTCTTTGGTGTCATACAGAACACCGTCAATCTCTGTGTGGTTTTCATCTACATAGCGGCAAAGGACACATTGTGCATCCCCGTTTTCAGAAAACAGCCGAAGCATACCTCCGTCTGGAATAGAAACTTCAATCCCATTTTCTTCATTTTTGAAATGGATCATTCTTTTTTCACTCATTCATACCACCACCAAGAAAGGAAATGACCTTGTTCGATTTGATACTCTTTTGCAGATCGTTGATCAGGGTAATATCTGCCACCGTAATGCCCTGCATGGAAAGAATATCGTCCATTGTCATAGAAGCGATTGCTTTTTCATCTGCAAAGCCTGCTTCAAAGACTTTATTCAAAACTTTTACCGCTTTCTGGTTGACTGCCATTGTCCTATTCCTCCTATCGTTCATAGTCTTTGTGTTTCGGTGCTTTCGTTGCCTGCGGCTCTTTACGGATCGGCTCACAGACTGCACCATTTTTGTGCAGAAACTCGGCAAACTCACCGATATGATACAGGTTGTTGCCGACCTCCGTATGGTATTCGTCAATAAAGCGGCAGGTGTATTCCCGTTTTTCGCCCCAAGCGGTCGTTACCATAATCTTCCCACCGTCTGGGATACGGAACAGTTCTTTATACTGCGTATCCATAAAGCGGATGCCCTGCTTGGCTTTTTCCATGTGCTGATTCAGCCATTCCTTCACATAGCAATAACAGTAAAAGTTATAATCTCCTTTGGTGGGATTGCACCGAAATAGAAAAGCGTGCTTTCCTGTGTCCACACGAAAACCATATTCCGTACAATAATTCCCTTGCATCGCACTTTCAGGGTATTTCCTTGCAAAAGCACCCATATCATAACGGTTGTGCAAAAGTCCCTTATCCTCCCGCAAAGCATTGATGACAGTATCAAGGTCTGCCTTAAATTCGTCCGATTTCCATTGCGGTCTGGTATCAAACCAAGTGGTATAAAAGCCATAGCCTGTTGTTGCAAAATCGCCACGCAGATGTCCGATTGTACCTGTCTGCCCCTCAATCTGCATACTTTGGGCATAAGTGTATTTCTGTTCTGTCGGGGTTAATGGTCGTATCTCCATATCAGCGTTCCTCCTGTCGCTGTTTTTCTTTCTTCCTGTCTAAAATCTTCTGCATACATACATCGCAGAAAATAACCGTCCCTTCCTTATAGCGGGGATAAGGGCAGGTCGCACAATCATATTTTTTCTTAGCGTTCTCGGTCATTGTGATTCCTCTGTTTCTTTTCTGGTTGGTTATAGGGCATCCTGCACTCGTTCTGATAGCGTTCATTCAGCTTATCCCTTGCTTCGGAAAGCTGATTACAATAATACCCCCAGAAATAATCTGATCCGTCCTTACAGTACCAACACACATAAGAGTTCGGGGCTTTGGAGTTATGCCCGATGACAAGCTCTGTACGCCCGATATGACAGCTCTCAATAATTTCATAACCTCCGTTCATTCGTTTTTCTTCGTTCATAAGCCACCTCTCATTCTTTGGCGTAACGCCTGTAATTCTGTTCCTGCTTGGCACGGAGCTTCTGGATACGGATGCTGCCTAAAAGCTCTGGATGTTCTGCCTGCAACTTTCGGCGTGTCCTGCCTACGCTCTCAAAGCTCGGCAGTCCCAGATAACGGTACTGTGACATCACTTCCGCAAAGGGCATCGCCCCTGCGTCCTTAAAATAGCTGTTACATACTTTCAGATACAGCACCATATCGTCATTTCTGGTTTCCTCGTCCTTTTTCAGAATGGCTCGCACCTTATCCTCAATGGTTCTCAATTTCTGCATACATACCTCCGTATATAGAAAGGGGACAGCCCGAAAAGGCTGCCCCCAGACACTTTACTTCTTCTTTCGGTTACGGATGTTCAGCCAGATTGCTCCGCCCACAATGAACATCACAAGCACAATGGCGATTACCGTCTTTGCTTCCATTCCTTAGTCCTCCTTCTTCTTTTTCAGCCCTGCGATCAAGAGCGTCCCTGCACCAATGAGGGAGACTGCCGCCAGTCCTCCCCAGAGGAACGGATGGAAGTCATCCCCTGTTTTCGGGGTGTCACGCAGTTCATTGTGCATCTGGACAACCGTGGTCGATCCCACCTTGACCGTGATCTGTTTTTCGGCAGGCAGGATATAGTTTGCCGATGCCTTATCGCTGACCTCGGAAATGGTGTATTCTCCGATACGCAGGTTTTCAATCACGATTTCTCCGTTTTTGTCGGTCTTAAAAGTCTGGTCATATCCATTTGCACCTGTCACTCGGAAAGAGAAGCCTTCCACCTTGCCATCAGAAGATGTTTTGACAATTTTAAGACTGCCTGACTGCGGGGCATTGACAAAGCCTTTGCCTGCTTCATTTTCCACCACATAGGTCTTGCCATTTTCCTCAATGGATACGGTGTAGACATTTTCATCAAGAACAAAGCCCTCTGGTGCTGTCTTTTCACGGACAAAATATTTTCCGTATCGAAGCTCGCTCATCTGGTAGATGCCGCCGCCAAGCTCAGACATTTCGCCAAGCAGCTCATCTTCCTTGTCGTACTCGCCGTTTTTGTTGGTATCGGCAAAGACTTCAAAAACTGCACCTGTCAGCTTATTGTCAGGATAATCCTTATCGACTTTGGTAAGCTCAATATTGCCTGTGATAAATTCATTCACAAGCTCGATTTCCACAACTTCATCCACCTTGCCGATCGTAACAGGAATTTCTTCCTCGGACAGTACAAAGCCTTTCGGACTTTCTACCTCTCGGATAATCCAAGAACCATACGGCACTTTGGCAAAAGAAAAACTACCGTCATCCTTTGATGTGGTAGTTAAAATCGCTTGTTCTTTTGTAAATTCTTCTGTGCCGGTCTTAAAAATGCCGATGACAGCACCGCCTAAGCCCTTGCTGTCCTCATCGGTTTTCTTTCCGCTTACAGAACCGTAAATCAGCTTGTTTTCAATGGGTTCGCCGTCATTGACTGCAAGGTGGACGATGGCGGTATCCTGTCCTGCATATTCAAAGTTTACAGGGTATTTCGTATCACTTGTAAGATACGCTTCGTTTGCTGCAATCTCTTTCACATAATAATTGCCCATCGGAAGGTCGGTCTTAACCTTGCCATTTCCGTTCTCGTCAAGAGTAATAATCTCAATCAGTCCGTCAGCAGGAATGACCGTACCGTCTGCGGCAGTCAGCTCCTTTTCTGCATACAGCCCAAAGGCAACATCAAAGATCTCCCCGTTATTGCCCACACCAAAATGCTCATCGGTTTCAAGGCTCTTTACAAGGTCGATTTCCACACGCTGACGCTCGTTGTAAAAGCTCGTTTCGGTTTCCGTTACCGAAATTTCCTGTCCTGCATAGACAAGCTCGACGGAGTGAATTTCATCATTCAGCACCATACCATTCGGAGCTGTCACTTCCTTCACTTCATATTTTCCAAGATATAATTTCTTTGATTTTGCCGTACCGTCTGCACCTGTGGTCAGGGTATCTACCACCTCACCTTTTTTTACTCGGACTGTTCCCTCTAAGGTTACAATATCCTCGGCTGCGGTAATCTCATAAACCGCACCCTCCAGATTTCCTACGGCAAAGTTTGGCTGATACATTCCGTTGTTTTCCGATACGCTTGAGAAAATCTCTCCAGACTTTTCTACGGTAATCGTACCTTTTTGTGCCAGATTGGATCGTACTACCTCAATCACGGTAATTCCGCTTTCTTCCTCCGAATTTTCCTGCACCACATCAAAATACACAGGTTCGGAGTCAAGCACATAGCCGTATGGGGCTTGTACTTCCACAAGGGAATAGCCTTTTCCGTATTCCAAAGCCTCTGGTGTGATCAACTCGCCATCTGCGGTCGTATAGAAAGTATCAATGGTTGTCACTTCTGGATAAGTGAAAGTCATCGTCACAAGGTTGCCGTTCGGGTCGTAAATCTGGAAGCCTGCCCCTGCATACGGGATGGTTTTCCCTGTTTCCGCATCTTTCTTCACCACCTTGATATAGCTTTCAAAGTTAGCATTGTTAATAAGATAGCGGTAGGTCTGACCGTCGGAACTGATAAACACATCAAACGGCTTCATCAGCTCACGCCCTTCCCATCCAGAAGTCTGTTTTACCGTATAAATGCCATAAGGCATATCTTTTGTCTGGGCAAAACCGTTCTCATCACAGACGAGCTTGTCACGCTCGCTTTCTTTTGCCTGATCAAAGCTGCCTGCCGATTTAAGGAATACCTCAAAGACAGCACCTTCTTCTGGCGTTTCGATGCCTGTTTCTCCGTCATCGGTATGCTTGATAATAGCGATATTTCCCTTAATAACCTGCTCATTCACATCATTTTTTGCAGAATTATATTCCACCTCATAAAGTTCTGGCTCTGCACCGACTTTATGAATAGTCGGGTCAAGAAGATAGCCCTCGGACGGACTGATTTCTCGGATTGTCCAGTCATCGCCGCACACATAATACTTGGTCGTAAACTGACCGTTTTCGTCGGTGGTGTAGGTGTCAATCAGTTCTTCGCCCTTGTAAATGCCATAAATCGCACCCGCTAAAGAAGCGTCCCCCTGTGGTGTTCCTGTTTCTGCATCGGTCTTAGTTACCGTCACATTGAATTTCTTGAGAATATTCTGGAAACTGCGGTTTGTAACCTTATTCCATTCAATCGGTGCGGTCTGGGATGCAGGAACAACATAGCGGATTGCCGTATCCACTTCCTCAAGTACATACGGGGTGTCGCCGCTGATCAGGACATCCTCAAACTTGGCTACACCTTTTCCATCGGTGACAGCATACTCATCGACTGCAAGTCCGCTAAGAGATGTGCCGTACAAATGGAATTTCACGCCCTCCACCAGATTGTCCTCGGAAGTCTTGACTACTTCAAGGCTGCCACGCTTTAAGGTGTTGTTGAAGTTGACTGTGGTTGTCTTGCCGCCGATGAGTGTTACCGTCTGGGTCTGCTGTGGTTCATAACGGTCAATGGTCTGCTCTGTGATGGTATAAGTGGCAGGGAACAGACCTTCTACTGTGATATTTCCGTTTTCATCGGTCGTTACCGTCTTATTGATACCCTCGCCCTTGATGGTAAACGGAATGCCTGCTACAACGCCGTCCTCAGAAGTCTTTTTCAGGGCAATCGTACCTGTCGGTGTTTCCACATTGAGATAGGCGGATACAGGAGAAGCATTTTCTACGCCTGTAATGACATCCTGCAAGTTCGGATCACCATAAGCAATCAGTTTGGCACTCTGACTGACCACAGGCACTCCGTTTCGGGTTGCTGTAATCCTTACAGAACCATGAAAGGCTTTCTTTGATGTGAGCGTGAGCTTATTTCCAGATTTTGCTACGCTGACCGCATCGCTGGAACTTGCAAAGGAATACTCGGACAGCACACCGTTTTTATCTGTCAGCGTTAGACTGTATTTCCCGTCTTTATAGACAAGCTCCTTTGTAATATCGTCTTTCCCGCCTGACATAAAGCTCGGAATGGTATTGTGCTTACTCATCAGCGAAACAATCTGGTCATAGACTTTCTTTGCTCCGCTGTTTGGATAATGAGAACCAAAGTGCAGGCTGTACACGGTGCTGCTTGTCTGGCGGTATGAGCCTGTGGCTTCACGGCATCCCGTAACAAACTCCCATACAAGAGTCTGGGTCGCAAGCCATTTCTCATCGTCTGATCCAGACAGATTTCCTCGGTTTCCCTGATACCCATAGAGCAGGGCAAGCCCAACTGCTTTTTTCTGGCTTCCCGAAAGAGCGTTCCACGCTTCGGAAGATGCCTCTTTCAAGGTGTTGCCCGTTTTTAGCGGTACACCCGGCTGTAAACAAAATGCTGTGTCGCCATCCACAAACATACGGTATTTATAGTCACCCGTACCGCCTGCGATATAACCGTTGATGTTGGCACTTGAATTGTACCTCATTGCATTTCCGTTCCCGTCATAAGTGTGTGAAAAAGAAATCGTACCAACATCTCCTACGGCTGCAAAGGCTGTGGTGGCAGGCAGTACGGAGAATACCGTAACCGCAGCCATCACAACCGCCGCAGCCTTTTGGAATATTTTTTTGAATTTCATCATTTACCTCCTGTTGATATTGAAAATAGATGTTGCCTGCTAACCGAAAAAAGCCGCCCTCTGGCAGCTTATCATTTTTCTTTTCTCGGATAGTAACTGGCAGTATTAAGGGGGAGAGGTGTGGAGAGGGGGAAAACGAAAAAAAGGCTATCCACCCAAGCAAACAGACCTGTCCCTTGATGTGTGGCTATCGTTCCTGTGCCTTGCTTCTTTGCAGATGGCGGTTATAAAACTCCAACGCCTTGACCACAAAATCGGATTCTTTCCCTTTTGGTACAGATTTGGGAATGAGCTTGGTTATCCTTTCATCACGGAAGGCAGGCTTTTCTCTCTGGTTTGGCTTTTCTTCTTCCATAATGGAACTGATCACCCCATCTGTCAGCTTTCCCTCCTGCATATACTTTTTCATTTTGATAGCCTGTGCAAGTGAGGGCGTGGCGTCATTATATTCCATCGCTTCAAGCAGCGTGTACTGCTGTTCCTCGGAAAGATAAGAGATTTCCACCGCAGGACGGAACGCAATCTGACGCTCATCCACCATTTGCAGAATTTCAGGTACAAGCTCGGTTAAGCGGATATAGCGGCGTATCTGTTCACGACTTTCGCCAACTTTGTCGGCAAGTTCCTCGTTTGACCGTGACTTTGACACCATTGGTGTCGAAGTTAAATCTAATCTTTGTCCTTGTCTGTTCATCGCTTCCAACCGCATCTTATAGGCAAACGCCTTTTCACTCGGCAAAATGGTCGTTCTTTGCAGGTTGCTCTCCACCATTACAATAATGGCTTCATCACGGGAAAACTCCTTGACCTCACATTTCAGCGTATCAAGCCCCGCAAGCTCACAAGCCTTTTTTCTCCTGTGACCGCTGATCAGCTCATATCTGCCGTCCTCCTTCAAACGGACAGTCGCAGGGGTCATTACACCGTTTCTTTTTATGCTGTCAACAAGCTGTTCCATATCCTCATCCATTAAAACCTTAAAAGGATGGTCTGGGAACTCATCAATTTCAGAAATAGGAATATCCCTTATCTTACTTAATGCTGCTTCTGCACGGCTTTCATCTGTCTGAAAAAGGTCATCGTATGCGGTCAGCTCGATGCTGCTTTTTCTGCTTCTCGCCAATATCTGCCACCTCCTTTCCAAACTGCTCATAAGCTGCGGCAACCTTACCGCCTTTGTCGTAGGCGAAAATGCTCTTTCCCTCTGCGGTAGCTTCTACTGCACGGATAGAATGTGGTATCTGGGCATCAAAAACTTTGATATTCTGACCGTATGCACTCCTTACCAATGCGGTCACTTCCTTAGAAATGTTCGTGCGTGGCATTACCATTGTCATTAAGATACCGTCAATCCGAAGATGGGGATTGATCTGCCGCCTGACTTTTGACACAGAGCGAAGCAATAACTCCAGACCTTTTGCAGAAAGATAATGCGGCTGTGTCGGGATAACCACGCTGTCAGCCGCCGCCAATGCGTTGATTGTCAGCATCCCCAAGCTCGGCATACAATCAATAAGCACATAATCGTAATTCTTTTTGACCTCGTTAATACAGGTCGTCAGAACACGCTCACGGCTGATGGCATTGATAAGCCTTACTTCCAGACCTGATAACTCAATATTTGAAGGTAACAGGTCAACACCCTCGCTGTGGTGCAGGATACCTTTCTGAACATCAAAGGGTTTATCGTCGATGATGTCCTGCATAATCGTCGCAAGGGATATGGGCAAATCATCTGGTCGTGGATAGCCAAGCGACATTGTAAGATTCGCCTGTGCGTCTGCATCCACAAGCAGGACTTTCTTCCCCTGCTTTGATAGACACACGCCCAGATTGACGGCTGTAGTGGTCTTACCCACACCGCCTTTCTGATTGGTCAGAGCGATCACTTTGCAATTTGACATGATAGCGTCCTCCTTTCGCATTTATTTAGCCGCTTTGTCAAAGGCGGCTATGTACTTCGCTTTGAATGTTGCGGTGAACGAAAAAAGCCGACTGGCTGTTACACCAATCGGCTATGTATCCATTTCTATATTCAGTTTTCAATTAAGGATAAGGCTTTCTGTATCTGATCCATATCCCACCTGTCGGGGAAAATGACCGCCATGATACGGAACGCATCATATAAGCCTGCCAAATAGGAATAATCAGAGTATTCCAAGCTCTGCCTATCTCTGTAATCTAAAAAAACATCACAGACCTTTCTCTGTTCCGTTGTCAAATCAAGATTTTCATAGTTTCGTTCCGCCTTATCCCTTGCGTCGCTTTCTTTTTGATAATCCTCGCTGCGTGTGAGCTTTTTATAAACGGTATCTTCTTTTAATTTCTCCGCCGCAATTTTCACAAGCTCGGCAAAATCTTTGTCATACATCACAACCTCCTACACCAATACTTTTAGTCTCTTTACAGGGGCGTTTATGACTTTAACAATCAGCTCGTCAACGCAGTCTGTATATCTGCCTTGCTGAATAAGTTGATTTTTCAATTCCACAAGGCTATGTAAAAGGATTGTTCTTTCCTCACCATCCAGATATGCGTGATATTTTGTTTCTCTCATTGTCAGCACCTCCGTTCTTGACTTCATTATATAGAAGAACGGTCAGGGTACTCAAATGTGCAATAGGAGTAAAAAAATAAGCGTACCACTATTTCTAATGATACGCTTATCTGCCCTTATCCAAATGAATGTCGCCTACATTTTTGTGACAAGGTGGACACTACATAGATAAATATATTTCAAAAAACCTTTATTTTTCGTTTGTGTTCCCACACCCGATATCTATTACCACCGAAACATCAAAATAGTTTTTTAGGTGTTTATTGCGTGAATTTTTGCCCTCTGAAGTAAAGGTAAAATGTTTCGCAAAGTGCCTAAAATAAAGGATTTCTACGAGTTTTTCTTTTGTATCAACACAATAGTCTCCACATGCGCGGTACCCGGGAACATATCGACGGGGGTGACGGCCTCAATATTATAGTCCTCGGCGGTAAACTGCTTTAAATCGCGGGCGAGGGTGGCGGGGTCGCAGGAGACGTAGACGACGCGCGTGGGGCGCATGGCGGCGATGGTCGAGATAACGGCGGCATCGCAGCCCTTGCGCGGAGGGTCGATGACGATGACGTCGGGGCGCTCGCCGCGCTCGTAGAGGATGCGCGCGGCGTCTTTGGCGTCACCGCAAAGGAACTCGGCGTTCGTGACATGGTTGTGCGCGGCGTTTTTGCGGGCATTTTCAACAGCGGAGGGGATAATCTCCGCGCCGATGAGCTTCTTCGCGCGGCTCGCCATGGAAAGACCGATGGTGCCGGTGCCGCAGTAGAGGTCAAGCAGCGTTTCCGCACCTGTAAGCCCGGCGTACTCTGCGGCCTTGTTGTAAAGCGCCTCCGCCTGCGTGCGGTTCACCTGATAAAACGCGTGGGGCGAAATTTCAAACTCCAGCCTGCAGAGCGTATCGCGGATCGTGGGCTTGCCCCACAGCGTGCGCAGCTCGCGACCCAAAACGACATTTGTGCGCTCGCGGTTGATGTTTAACACAATGCCGGTAATTTCCGGCACAGCCTCGCGCAGCATTTTGACGAGCAAGTCTTCCCCGTGCAGCTTTGCACCGTTCGCGACGATGCACACGAGCACCTCCCCGCTCTTTTCTCCACAGCGCATGTAAAGGTGGCGCAGAACGCCGCTGTGCGCCGCTTCATCGTAGATGCTCTCCCCGCTCAGCTTTTGCCACGCGCGGAACGCTTCCGCCGCGCGATCAAACACCTCGGGCTGCAAAAGGCAGGTGTGCGTGTCGATGATACGATGGGAATTCACGGCGTAAAAGCCCATCTGCATTTCGCCGTTTTTGGAAAGTCCGATGGGCAGCTGGCATTTGTTGCGGTAGCGCGTGCGGGACGGCGCGCCGAGGATCGGCTCCATGGGGATATTTTCAAAGCCGCCGATGCGCTCCAAGGCGTCGCGGACACGCTGCGTTTTGATCTTCAGCTCCGCTTCATACGTGATGTGGCGGTAAACGCAGCCGCCGCACGGGCCTGCAATGGGACAATCCGGTGTAGTGCGATCGGGCGACGGCGTAAGCAGCTCCTCGAGCCGCCCGAATGCGTACTTTTTGAGGACTTTTACGACGCGCACGACGCAGCGGTCGCCCACGGCGGTACCGGGCACGAACACGGCCATGCCATCTGCGCGGCAGATGCCGCTGCCCTCGGCGGTCATGGCGGTGATCTCCGCTTCAAACAAATCATTTTTCTTTATCATGGAAAAACCTCCGTCAAACACAAAATTCTCTTTTTCATGCATAAAGCAGAGAACATGCGGGTAATTTAAGGGTGAGATACGATTTCAAACGGCTTATGTGGAAGAACGCGGTCAATTTATATGTGCAAAATATACACAAATTTTTATTTTGATTTGTGCGACAATAGCAAAAGGGAGATTGTTTCAGAAACCGTTGACAATCGATATTTCAGTCGCTATAATAGAGACATAACAAATGACAACGAGCTCTGCGGTAAACGTTACCGCGACTTTTCAATACAACTCCTCCCCAAAAGAGAGCAAAAGGCGAGATTCATTTCTCGCCTTTTGCTCTTTTCTGCATTACTTTTTACCGAAGACTTTTGAAGTCTCCGCAAAAAGCGAAAAGAGCGGTAAAATCACGAAACGACGTTCTGCGGCGTGCCGTTCCGGAACGCTTTCAGGTTCTCGGCGACAGTCTTAATGAGACGGGCGCGCGCGTCTCGGGACGCCCACGCGATGTGCGGCGTGACGATACAGTTTTGGGCAGCGAGCAGCGGGTCATCCTTTTTCGGCGGCTCGTGCACAAGGACGTCAAGCCCCGCTCCGGCGATGCGGCCACTATTCAGCGCCTCGGCAAGGGCAGCTTCGTCCACAACTGCGCCGCGCGCCGTATTGATAAGGAACGCAGTGGGCTTCATCAGGTTAAGGCGCTCCGCGTTCACAAGCCCACGGGTCTCGTCCGTGAGCGGGCAATGCAGCGAGACGACATCGGCATTTTTGAAAAGCGCGTCGAGCTCCGCCCACTGATAACGCTCGGGCAGCTCCCGTTTCGTGCGGCTGTATACGAGAATTTTCATGCCGAGCGCCGCGCCGAGCTTTGAGACGGTCTGCCCGATATGTCCGAAGCCGACGATGCCGAGCGTTTTGCCGTACAGCTCAAACAGCGGGTGCGTGCTGTGGCTCATCGTTTCGGCCTTATCCCAGTCGCCGCCGCAGGTGGCGGCGCTTATTTTTTCGGTGTGATTGCACAGCTCCAAAAGCAGCGCAAACGCCTGCTGCGCGACGGTCTCCACGCAATAAAGCGGCACATTGCACACGGTGATGCCCAGTTCTCCTGCGGCTTTGACATCCACAGTATTATATCCCGTTGCAAGAAGGCCGATAAAGCGCAGCTTCGGCAATTTCTGCATGATTTCGCGGCTTATAACATTGCGGTTCAAGATAACAGCTTCGGCGTCCTTTGCGCGCTCCACGATTTCTTCGGGCTTAGTGGAGTCATACACGGTGACGCTGCCGAGCGCCCTGAGCGGCGCCCACGAGACGTCGCCGGGGTTTGTAGAGCCGCCGTCCAAAATAACGATATGCATAGCGAGGTCCTTTCTGTTTTCATTTTTTATCCTACATGTAAAAACGTGTTATAGCTCTTTCTAACGGCCGTTTCTGACCGCCGTTTAAGAACCCCCTTGATAGGGTTTCTTACGGCTGAACAGTCCCCCGGACTGTTCAGGCTCGTCGTTTCTTTCATTTGCTATTATACCGCATTTTGTTTTTTGTTTCAACGATTTTGCGCGCCGTTTGTCAAAGGATTTTGTCATCCTCTACACATATTTGCAGTTTTTAAAACTTAGAATTGCAATTTCACAAAAATCCGATTATAATAATTCTGTTAAGCGGGAAACGTTTTCACGGCGTTTGCCGCCTGTGTATTTTCGGCAGATAAACTGAACACAAACAGCAGAATACCGCGGTTTGCGGAGGAACGGGGGACTTCTATGAACTACGATCGAACACCATTTGAAACGGACAAGCCCGGCGAGGAATGTGGCGTTTTCGGCGCATACGATTTTGACGGACACGACATTTCTTCTTCCATTTATTACGGATTATTCGCCTTGCAGCACCGCGGACAGGAAAGCTGCGGCATCGCCGTCAGTGACACCGAGGGCCCCAAAGGCAAGGTGGATTACTACAAGGATATGGGCCTTGTAAACGAGGTATTCGACGAGGAGCGCCTCAATCGCCTGCACGGCAATATCGGCGTGGGCCATGTGCGCTACTCCACCGCCGGCGCGAGCAACCGCGAAAACGCGCAGCCGCTCATCATCCACTATATCAAGGGCACGCTGGCCGTAGCGCACAACGGCAACCTGACAAATGCCGTTGACCTCCGCGAAAAACTAAAGTACAGCGGCGCTATTTTCCAAACGACCATCGATTCCGAGACAATTGCCTACTACATCGCACGCGAGCGCGTACAGACGAAAAACGTGCAGGAGGCCGTCAGCCGCACGATGGACAAAATTGAGGGCGCCTATGCCCTCGCGGTCATGTCCCCCCGCAAGCTGATCGGCGCGCGCGATCCCTATGGCTTCAAGCCCCTATGTATCGGCAAGCGCGACAACACGTATTTCCTCTCCAGCGAGACCTGTGCGCTTGACGCCGTGGGCGCGGAATTCGTCCGCGACGTAGAGCCGGGCGAGATTGTCACCATCACGCCGAACGGCATTCTCTCCGACAAATCGCACTGTCTCCCCGCCGAAAAGCAGGGGCGCTGCATTTTTGAGTACATTTATTTCGCCCGCCCGGACAGCCGCATTGACGGCATCAACGTGTATTCCGCACGTCTGCTTGCCGGCCGTTTCCTCGCGAAAGATTCCCCCGTGGATGCGGACATCGTCGTCGGCGTGCCGGAATCCGGCAACGCGGCAGCACAGGGCTACGCCATGGAATCCGGCATCCCCTACGGCACGGCATTCGTGAAAAACAACTACGTCGGCCGCACATTCATCAAACCGAAGCAGAGCAGCCGTGAATCCAGCGTGCGCGTTAAATTAAATGTCCTGCGCGAGGTTGTCAAGGATAAGCGCGTCATCCTCATCGATGACTCCATCGTGCGCGGCACGACGAGCGACCAGATTGTGAACATGCTGAAAGACGCCGGCGCAAAAGAGGTGCACATGCGCATCAGCTCGCCCCCGTTCCTGTGGCCGTGTTACTTCGGCATCGATGTGCCGGAGCGCCACCAGCTTATCGCCTATAATCACACGGTCGACGAGATCTGCAAGGAGATCGGCGCAGATACGCTCGGCTATTTACGTTTAGAGCGTCTGCCGGAAATGGTGAACGGTCTCGGCATCTGCACGGGCTGCTTTACGGGCGACTACCCCATTCCCGCCCCGGAAGAAGACATTCGCGGCGAATACGAAGCGTAATGCGTCTCTGTCGGCAAAAAGGCCCTGCTCACAAACGCGTAGTGGATTATCGTCATTCCCGGCGTGTTCCTTATCGCAACGCTCCTGTGCATCACCAGCCTCGGCAGTACCCTGCAAACGGGTTCGAGCCGCCGCCACAGCAATTTATAAAATCGAATTTACCTGTATACACAAAAACGCTCCCGGCATAAATGTAGATGTCCATAAAACAGCATCAGTCCCGGCAGTAATGTCTGCCGGGATTGTTCTTGCCGTACATTGAAGCCATATGATATGATTAAACAGACTGATAAACTTGAGTTTATTTGATTAAGGGCGCACTTCTATACACCATTCGGTGTAGTGCGGTAATGCGCGATTTTGCACCGCATCCAAGCCTCCCGCGTCAGAGGGAGCCATGGATATTCCAGCCCTAACATAAAAAAGAATCCGACCTTTGATTGCAGCCATAGGTCGGATTCACTTTTTTATGAGCAACCAGCTAAAAACCGGGAGCATTTTTCATTTCGTGTTTTAGCAGCAAAGGTGCCGCTTCAAAAACAGTCTACTGTATAAGGTTTTTATTCCGCCTTGGAAAGCAGTCCGTCGATGAACTGACGGGCAAGCTGCGGCGCGGGTCGCTCAGATATATCGAAGCCGTGGAGCTTGCCGATGTGATGGGCTATAATTTAGTCTGGCAGAAGCGCCGGGAGGAGAGGTAATATCGAAGGAACTACTTATGTCCGAGAGCGGCCAAGCCTGCAATGAGTTCATGGAAATCATCGCTCCCGCTATGGCAAAACAGGAAGGCATGACCTAAGAACTCAAAGTGGCTGACCAAATGGTTAAAAACGGGTAAAGGGATGATCCTCTACCCGTTTTGTCATTCACTATGTACTTTCCTGTTTGCCGCGTGCGAACGGTAACCTTGCCCATGATTATTCCCGTTCATAGAGATACTGTCAGATGATCCATGGTCTTCCGGATCCACTTCTCCTCGTAAGGGTAATCCCGCTGCAGATGGGTCAATAACTTCTCGTATACGGAAAAAGCCTCTTCTGATTTCTTTTCCAGGGCAAGCACATCCGCCAGGATTTCAAGTTGGGAAAGATAATCCTTATATTTCTCACCGCGATACAAGCGTGCGGACTGTACATTCTCCCGGGCTATTTTTTCCGCATCCTCCAGCTGGTTTTCATGGATCAGAAGCGCGATCTGCAGCTCCTTGAAGGCTGTTTTCCGGTATCCCAGGTCTTCCTGGCTTTCCATCCATGTTTCGATGTCCGCATAGAGCTCTCTGGAAACAGCAATACGCCCCTCACGCAGCGCATATTTTGCTTCTTCTAGTAAAAAATAGTGCCGCTTCATCGAGAACCGCTGCTTCCCGGACTCAGGGAGGTCTTTGTCATCCATCTGCATAATGGCCTCCGCGATCTGCATATACTCGGCCGCATATTTGTTCCGGGCAACCGGGTCCTGGCGGTGACTGTATTCCTTTGCAAGCTTTCCGCAGGCGGTACTGAGTTGGTCCATCACTTCAAAGGTCCGGGGTGTCACTGCCTTCAGCAGTTCATATCCCTTTTGATACCACATAAGCGCCTGATCGTGATCCATGCGGTTATGATAGACAGCCGCCACCCGGAGGGCTTCTCTTCCCGGCAGGACATGGTTGGAACCATAGTAATTCATGACAGATTCGTAGACTTTTATGGCATAGGGCAGCGCTTCTTCATAATATCCCTGAACCCACAGAAAGGTAACGATCTCCTCAAAAGCGGTGCCCAGCCATGGAGCGGGGTTCGGAAACGTCTCATAAACAGCAAACACATGAGGCTCCAGAACCCGGTTCTCCTCATAGGTGCGGTTCCATGTACCGACTCCCAGATCATCTCCATACAAATACTTCTCGAAGCCACGCAGCAGACGGCTGCAGTTGATACATGTGGGAGGCATGATCCGCTTGACTGCCTCGGCAATCAGCGGATGAACACGGAGAAGGAGGCAGGCTTTTGTTTGTTCAGATCCCGCAGAAGGGGCCGCTGTCTCCCTGTCCGGATCTTCCAGGGAATGCTCTGCCGTTCTTTCCATGACAAGAACATCGATCAGGAGATCATTCCGAAGCGACTGGAGTGTACGCTCCGATGCGCCGGATATCCGGAGAAACAAATCCTTTTCCATCCCCTGCGGTGCAAGAACGGACAAATACAACAGGGCTTCCCATTCTGCTTTTTTCAACCGGAAAGAGGAAAGCAAAGAAGTTATATGTGATCCGTTGTCCGGATGCCCGGACAGTTCCCCATAGGAAGCCTGGACGGATGCCATTTTGATGCTTAAGGTGTGACCTTCCACCTGATGACCGTAATGCAGAAGCTGTTCTGTTTTTGCCGGTTCCAGTCCGCTGGAATAGGTTTGGATCAGCTCTGGCCAGTATTCCGGGCGCAGGGCTTTGACCAGAAGCTTTTCCTTTTCCGGCACGATCTCATAGTTGACTCTTGTGGTGATGATCTTATCGCAGGATAGCTCCAGAAACTGACAGAGGTCCTTATCTGCAGGCGTATTCAGATTATCGATCACGATCAGGATTTTTTTCTCTTCACTGATCTTTTGCAGAGCGCTGAGCTTTTCCCGATAATACTGCCGCAGCGCAGGATATCGTTTCCGGTCATACAGCAGTCCGGAAATGGGAACGGAAGTATCATCACAGACAGCCTGGAGGATCCCCTTGCCGGTTACGATGTAAAGGACATGATCATACGCAGGGCGATGTCTGGCGATATATGTAAGCGCAATGGCAGTTTTTCCGATGCCGCCGATGCCGTACAGGAAGACTGTGTGGAAAGAGGCAAGCGTGTCTCGGACAGCGGTTAGCTCTTCTTCCCGCCCGATCAAAGGGGAGGAAACGGAAGGCAGAGCGGTATCGTTGACTTTGAAGTGCATGTATTCCTGAAAGCGTGTGTATTCTTCTTCCCAGGCCGCCCAGGCAGCTTTTTCCGCTTCCGCAGAGGAAAATCCGGGCGGGGTGTCTGCGTATTTTTTCTGCAGCAGAAGCTGGTTCTTTTTCCAAAGCAAAAGCTGCTCCTGATAGTTAAAGTCTTTCATGATTCAGGTCTCTTTCTTTTCCAGCGTTTTAAAAAAGAATGGACGAAGCCTGTTTTGCCCCTGAGCACGCAGATACTGATCGGTAAAACGGAAGGCCTCCTGAAGCCATCTCCGGCATTCTTCCGGACTTTTATGAAGACAGCGGGCCCTGTACAGAGCAAGGATCTGCAGCAGCATGGCGTCGAAACGCTCCCCGCCGGTCAGCGTATGTTCCACATGCAGCGGACAGTATCCAAAAGCGGATAAATACGTATTGATCACACGTTCATTGATATAGGGAATACACATGATCAGGATATGTCGGATCATGGTTTTCCGCGGGATCTCCCCCAAAAGCTTTGTATTCTTCAAGAATTCAGAGCCGTAGGAGATACTGGTCATACGGCTGATCTGCCGGGTGTCGGCTTCGGCGGACCGGAAGGTGTATTCACAGGCCTGGCTGAAGTAGATATGCCGCAGGCTGGGGAGCGGATCTTCTGAGGAAATTCCATATTTTCTCCGTTCCATCGGATGAAGCTTGCTCAGATATTCCCCGATCATCGTGTCCATAATGCGGCACCGCTCCTGGTAGAGCGCGCTGCCGGCGGAGGACGCGTCAAAGACGAGATCACTTCGGTCGGCATAGACCTGCAGCAGATACTTCTGATCGTCGCCGTTCAGTCCCAGTGCTTTTCCGAACATCAGAAGCTGCTGTCTGTCAGATGGGACATGATGCCCGGTTCGCCAGAATCGGACCTTTGTGATCTGCGAATCCTGCTCCGGCAGGGCAGCATACATTTTTTCATACAGAAACGTATCAGCATCCCTTTTTGCGGTCAGGCCGTTCTTTTTCATAAAAAGGAGATGCTGTTTCTGCAGCCATTGCACTTCAGGTCTGACATCAAGGGATTTCGAAAGGATGTCATCCAGAATTCTTTTCAGTTCATCCATTGGTATCGTTCCTTTGATTCATGGGTTTGTGATACAAGCGTCAGGCGTATTTTGCCGCCTATGCCGCATGAAGCGCCGATAGCGGAGAGCGGCAGCAAAACCTGCTCCGATCCTGCTGAGTGCAAGCCCCAGGCAGACAGCCAGATAGCCCAGCCGGGGGATCAGCGAAGCCATAGCAATGGCACTCCCCGCATGGTTCATGATTACTGGCCTATGTGCGATTTTGGTTACAGGATAATCTAAACATAAAAGCAACACCAAGGCAAGCAAGTAAACTTTAACATTTAATTGTTAATTTTCACTTGCTTGACGGTAGAAAAACTTGATGCTAAAACGAAAATCATATAGGACTATCCAAAGTCGCACTTTTCATGAAGTATAAGGAGGAAACAAAGTATGAGAAAACGAATATGGGCTGTCCTGCTGTCCGTGTGCCTGCTGGTGGGACTGCTGCCCACCACCGCGCTGGCGGGTGGTTTCGAGGTGACGACCTAACAGGCGTTGGTTGATTAACTTTTTCAAAAGAACAGATTTAGATAAAGGAGAAGAAATTATGGCCATTTTAATTCTGATTTTCATTGGCTGCCTGGGGCAGGGAACAATGAACGACATCAAAGCGACGCAGGCAAAGGAAATATGCGCGAGACAGCGCATCCCCAACGCGGTTCCGGAATATAATCTGCTCATTGTGCTTATGACCGGACTTGCAGCAATTGTCGCGTTTATTACAGCCATCATGAGAATGTATCCGGTGGCGGCTGTCGCTTTGATCGCATCCGTACTGATTCCTTTTCGTTACATCCTTGAAGCCATCAAGATGGTTCCCGTGATGAAAAAAGCGGGTTGGGGCAGCGGCGGCATGCTCCATTTCCAGCCCTACTGGATCTGGGCAAGGATCGTTCTTCTGGGAATGGGCAAGTGGATACATATCCTGATGTGCTGCACGCTGGTTGGTATTCCTCTTTACAATATGATGAAAACCGTTTCTGTCAATATGGATGCGCTGACTGAGCAGATCGAACTGCGAAAAGAATATGAGCGTCTTCACAAATAGAGGGAGAATATCTTATGGGTAAGGACAATCGTCAAAAGCTGCGTGAACTGGCTGAAGAACTGGCAAATGTGGAAGCCAATATTTTTGTCCTGCGGGATTTTTCACCAGGCAATCCCCGCCATGAACAAAAAGAAGCAGCTCAAATTGGAAATCCGCCGAAGAACGGCATGACATCGTGGATCGCGGGGACTGTGGCAGCCGCCCTTCTTCTCCCGCCTGTGGCGCTTTACACGGGGTATCGGGCTTATCAGGCCAACAAAGTGTACAAGAAAAAACTGCAGGAATGGCAGGATGATCAAAAAGTTCAAAACAACCTGAAAGAAATGGTGATCCATCAGGAAAACCGCAGGAAGGAAATTCTGGAAGATATCCAAAAGCTCTGTGCCGCAGATCCAATGCTGGACAAAAACTATTGGTGGAAAGCGAAAGAGGTAACTCCAACAATGGGCGATGCGGTAGAGGCACTTCTCCCTGGCAAGGAAGTTACCGTCGGGGAATGGCAATTCGGCTTGCTGCACCAGTTCTGGACGGTGGAGAGCGGCGCATACCTGTATCTGCTGGACATGAAGAAATATAGCGTGAACCTTTGCGCCAAAGATGCCATGGAAATGGCTGATCCGGCAAATAGCAAGATCATTTACAAAAACAACCGGCTCCTGAACGAAAAAGCGGAAGGCTTCCGGCTGATGCATTTTTATGCGTATCATGTGGAGCCAATTCAGGAAGTCCGCAAGAGTACGGTCCGGACGGCTGTGGACAAAGAGGCAGAGCGCAGAGCATACCAGAGAAAGCTGGACATTCAGGAAAGTATCCTGAACGGGATCGGTAGCCGGAACTTTATGACCGATGAAGAAATGCAGCTTACCGGCAGGATCGGGACGGGAGAATATGTTGACAGGAATCTGGTCAGAGGCATGTTTGAGGCTGACTTTGAGCAAAAGCTTGCCGCAAGGGGCGATTACGAGGAACATTCCACCTACAGCAAAAGCTTCCGTGGACTGTCCAGTATCGTGCTCTACAACTGCGCAGATGTTTTGATCAGTTTAGACCCCGCAACCGACGGTCAGTGCGCCGCCGTTTTGGTTCCAAGAGAAGAGCAGCATATCATGCGCCTGACAGTCCGATCCGTTGAAAAGGACAACCCGTTTGTAGGAAGACTGGAAAGCTACGGGGATCTGCCTGAGTTTGAGGTGCTGGATGCAGGCGGTGTGCCATCCATCAAGATGGCGGTAGACCTGATCGCCAATCCGGATATGTGCAAGCTATTGCAGCTGCAGAACCGGGACGTATTGGAAGAAAAGCCGGATTTGGATAAATATGAACATGCTTATCTGATCTGGAAAGATAATCCTAAAAGCAGAGCATCTTAGTCAGAAAATTGAAAGACACTTTTGAAAGCTGTCTGTCTCTGCCCCAAGGAGTTTACTCGGAGCAGGATAATTTTGCGGAATATCACGGTGGTTTTCTGGATCGTGCGGAGCAGCAACTAAATGTCGCAGACGTCTTAAATTCCTATTTCCGGATGTCTGATTATGTTGTTCTCTATGCAGGCCGGAAGCAGATGAAAGCCAATCTGACAGCGCCGGTATCGATCAGGGCGATTCTCTGCTGTGAGGAGGCCCAGTTTGAGCCGGAAAGTATGAAAGGCTATCAGGGCAAAATGTCGAATAGTCTCATAAATTCCAACGAATATCAGCGGATGCAGGACGAAGTGCGTTCGATTTCTGCAAATCTTTCAGAAAACTTATCTGCCTTTGACAGACGGCAGGATTTTATGGAAAGCATTCTGAACGCTGCAACAGGAAGAGGTCCCTTTACAGATCAGGAAAGCTGGCTCATGGGAACGACCGATTCAGATTCCTATTATACAACGGCGCTCTACCGTGATTACAGGCAAAACGAGATGAAGGAAAAGGCCTGTGATGAGATCTCCCGCCTGAATTATCAGATGGAGCAGATGAAAAAGCAGGCCGCCAAAGCACAGGCTGATCGGCAGCAGTATGAATTGCAGTGCGCATGGGCAAGACAGCAGCAGGGGTTTCTTCTGAAGATGATCCGTTGTGGGTATGCTATTTATCTGAAAGAATATCTGGTTGGCATCGTCATCATAAACCGTCCCGAGATGTTCTGGCAACTTCGTCACCAGGGTGATTTGTCGCCATACAATATCTACGGCGGCATGGATGAGGCGAAAAAACTGGGGTGCGAAACGCCTGATCCTGCTCCGCTTATGGAGTTTATCCTTCGGGAATACGGCGCACGGCTGAAACCCTACTCCGTGCTGGCATCCTGCCCCAAAAACGCATCGGATGAGATTTGGCGCTGCTGGGCAGAAAAACGATTTGCATTTCTTGTAGAGGAAAACCAAGTTAGGGCATAACGTTTCTTCATCTTATCCTGACAAGCAAGCGAAGGAGTTTTTATGAAACGATTCGCAGAGCAGACAAGCAAGGATACCATTAGGAGAACTAATGGCGCACTTCGATACAGGGTAAGCCCTGTATCGTGCGTCCTGCGGAGCGAACAGCCTGGACACTCGAATGTCCGGGCTGTTTTACGTCACAGCGTTCCGAACAAGGGATTGCCTCCCTTGCGATGCCTGCGGCATCTATCCCAGCGCACTTTGCAGCGGAAACAATCTGCTGACGCAGATAGTCCCCGCCGCAAAGCCTGAAAATCCCATACCGTCATCCAGACCGTCTACCGAAAATGTAGGCGGTCTTTTTTCATCCCATCCATCCCATCCAAAGGAGGTCATGTGCTATGCCGAAACAGAAAACAATCCCGAAACTGAAAGCCGAGATAGCCGCCAATGAGCGCCAGCTTACCCAGCTCCGGCACAAACAGCAGCAGCTTGAAAACCGCCGCAGCTACTATGAGAAAGGCGACCGCCGGAAACGGGCACACAGGCTTATCACCCGTGGAGCTGCTATTGAGAGCGTGGCTCCGCTTGCAAAGATTTTGACTGAAACTGAGTTCTACGCCTTTGCGGAAAAAGCCCTCGCCTTGCCGGAGGTCAAGGGCTTGCTCAGGCTGTACGGTGAACTTCAAGACCTATACCAACTCTATCTGGGACAAGAAACAGCGGGATAATCCCCTTGAGAAGCAAGCCATCTTCCCCAATACACATGAGGCCATCATCGAGGAAGCCGTGTTTGAGAAGGTGCAGCAGGTTCGCCAGCAGCGACACCGCAAGACCCGCACAGGCCGAAGCAGCATCTTTTCCGGTCTTGTCTATTGCGCCGACTGCGGTTCCAAAATGAACTATGGCTCGTCCAACAACGGCGATCCCACACAGGACTTCTTTGATTGTTCGCTACACCGCAAGGACAAGGAGAAGTGCAAGGGACACTTCATTCGGGTCAAGGTCTTGGAGCGTGTAGTGCTGAAACACATTCAGGCTGTGACGGGCTATATTCTGCGGCATGAGGCACATTTCCGTGCAGTGATGGAGGAACAACTCCGGCTGGAAAGCAGCGAGAAGATCCGCATCCGCAGAAAACGGTTGGAACGGAACGAAAACCGCATCGCTGAACTGAAACGGATGTTTATCAGGATTTACGAGGACAACGCCAGCGGGCGGCTGAGCGATGACCGCTTCGATATGCTGAGCCTGACCTATGAAACGGAGCAGAAGCAGTTGGAGGCCGAGTGCGTAACTTTGCGACAGGAAATTGAAGTACAGGAACGACAGAACGAAAACATTGAGAAGCTCATTCAGACGGCGCACAAGTATGTGGGAATCGACGAGCTGGACGGCTACGCTCTGCGGGAGCTGGTGTCCGCTATTTATGTGGATGCACCGGACAAATCCAGTGGAAAGCGGGTGCAGCACATCCACATCAAGTACGATGGGCTGGGCTTCATCCCGCTGAATGAACTGATGAAAGAGGAAACGGCGTGACCGAAGTCACGCCGCAACCCTTGAAAACTCAAGGTTTTCACCATTTTTTCATTTCGTGTTTTAGCAGCAAAGGTGCCGCTTCAAAAACAGTTTACTGTATAAGGTTTTTATTCCGCCTTGGAAAGCAGTCCGTCGATGAACTGACGGGCAAGTCTCGCGGAGCGGTTGCCACGCTCCAGCGCAAAGCGCTCGGCGAGCAACTCCAGTTCCTGCTTCGGCATATCGATGCCGTTTTCCTCCGCAAGGTGGCGCACGATGTGCAGGAACGTGTCCTTGTTCGGCTTGCTGAACGTCACGTGGATGCCGAAGCGCTCGGAAAGCGATGCAAGCTCCTGCATCGTATCGTTGCGGTGAATGTCATCGCCCTCACGGTCGGAGAACTTCTCCTTGATGATATGGCGGCGATTACTCGTCGCGTAGATTGCCACGTTCTGCGACTTCGCCGTAACGGAGCCCTCCAGCACCGCCTTCAGTGCATTGAAGTTGTCGTCGTCCTTGAGGAACGAAAGGTCGTCGATGAACAGAATAAACTTCAGCGGGTTCGCAGAAAGCTCATCGAGAATTTTCGGGATTGACTGTAACTGATCCTTGCGCACCTCGATGATACGCAAACCCTCGCGCCACAGCGCATTGACGACGGCTTTCACCGTAGACGATTTTCCCGTACCGGCGTCGCCCGTCAGCAAAATGTTCGCCGCGGGTTTACCCTCAAGCAGCGCCTTTGTGTTATCGATGATGATCTGGCGCTCGCGGGCGTAATCCACAAGGTCGGAAAGCTCCGTCTTGTCCGGGTTGCTGACCGGTACGATCTCGGCATTCTCGCCAAGGTAGAACATACGGTTTTTGGCGTAAATGCCGTAGCCGTACTTGCCGATGTTCTCGGTGCGCTCTGTGTAGCACGCTTTAATGTCCGGCGCTTCGCTGACAAAGCCGGGTAAAAAGTCCCTATACTCCATCGCGCTGCGCAGCGTTTCCGGCGTGAGCTCCGCCGTCATCTGCAGCGTTTTAAGCTCTTCCAAAACGGCCTCGCGCAGGTAAGCGGGAATCTCTTCCTTTTTGCCCACGGCCTGCACGTAGACGTTCTCGCTGTTTTCGCAGATTTCGCGCACATACGCGCCGAGTATGCCGCCGTTTGCGCGGTACAGCGCAGAGACGAACGACGCATACAGCGCCGGGGACGGCTCTGCAAGATACTTACGCAGACTATTTATAACCGCATCTTCCTGTAATTCTCTGAACACCGCCAGCGTGGAAAGGCGGATGCTCAACTCCTGTAAACTACCCATCAGTTCAAAATCGCCCCCGAAGCACCGCTGGAGACCAGCGCCGCATAGCGCTTCAGGTAGCCGGAAAGCTCTTTCTTCTTCGGCACAAAGTTCTTCATGCGTTCATTGAGGACAGCCTCGTCCACCTTCAGCTCAATTTTATTCTCCGGGATATTGATGCTGATGATGTCGCCTTCCTCCACAACGCCGATGGGGCCGCCGGAAGCCGCTTCCGGGGAAACATGGCCGACGCACGCACCGCGCGTTGCGCCGCTGAAACGGCCGTCCGTGATGAGCGCCACGCTGTTGCCGAGACCCATGCCCATGATAGCAGAGGTCGGGTTCAGCATCTCGCGCATACCGGGGCCGCCCTTCGGACCCTCATAGCGGATGACAACGACGTCGCCCGGTACGATCTTGCCCGCGTTGATGGCCGCCTGTGCGTCCTCCTCGCTCTCAAACACGCGTGCCGGGCCTTCATGCACAAGCATCTCCGGCAGAACGGCAGAACGCTTTACAACGCTGCCCTCCGGCGCAAGATTACCGCGCAGCACGGCGATGCCGCCGGTCTGACTGTACGGATTCTCGATGGGACGGATAACGTTGTGGTTCAGGTTCACGCAATTCTTGATGTTCTCGCCGACGGTCTTGCCGGTCACGGTTATGCAGTCCGTGTGCAGCAGACCCTTTTTGTTCAGCTCGTTCATCACAGCGTACACGCCGCCCGCTTCGTCAAGCTCTTCAACGTACGTTCTGCCCGCCGGTGCCAGATGGCACAGGTTCGGGGTCTTTTCGCTGATCCGGTTTGCGATGTCGAGGTTGATCTCGATGCCGCACTCGTGCGCGATGGCCGGCAGATGCAGCATACTGTTCGTGGAGCAGCCGAGTGCCATATCGACCGTAAGAGCGTTCATAATGGCGTCCTTTGTCATGATGTCACGCGGGCGAATATTCTTTCTCAGCATATCCATGACCGCCATGCCTGCGTGCTTTGCAAGCTCGATACGTGCGGAATATACCGCCGGGATGGTGCCGTTGCCGCGCAGACCCATGCCAAGGGCTTCCGTCAGGCAGTTCATGGAGTTTGCGGTGTACATGCCGGAGCAGGAGCCGCATGTCGGGCAGGTCTTGCACTCATATTCGCGCAGCTTTTCTTCGGTAATCTTACCGGCGTTGAATTCGCCCACCGCCTCCGAAATGGAGGAGAAGCTCGTTTTTGCACCGTCTACGTGGCCCGCAAGCATCGGGCCGCCGCTGACAAACACCGTCGGCACGTTAAGGCGCGCCGCCGCCATCAAAAGTCCCGGCACGTTCTTGTCGCAGTTCGGCACCATGACGAGCGCATCAAAGCCGTGTGCCAATGCCATGGCTTCGGTGGAATCCGCAATGAGGTCGCGCGTGACGAGCGAATACTTCATGCCGGTGTGGCCCATTGCAATGCCGTCGCATACCGCGATCGCCGGGAAGACAATCGGCGTGCCGCCTGCCATCGCAACGCCGATCTTTACGGCGTCCACAATCTTATCGATATTCATGTGGCCCGGGACGATCTCGTTGTAGGAGCTGACGATGCCGACGAGCGGACGTTCGATCTCCTCCTCCGTGAGGCCCAGAGCATGGTACAGCGCACGGTGCGGCGCGTTCTGCGTACCGATTTTCAGAGAATCACTTTTCATTTTATTTCCTCGATCCGTGAAATTTTGGCTGTGGCGCGGCGTCCCACATGGAAAAACGCGCCGTGTGTAAATAGGGTTTAAGCCATAGAGGAAAACTCCCCTATGGCTATCCCCATAAAACAGATTCCGTTCAAATCAGTTGTTGATGAGCTTATCCTCGTCGCTCCAGCTGTACAGCTTGCGGATATCCGCGCCCACAGCCTCGCTCGGATGTTCGGAAGCCAGCTTGCGCATTGCGTTGAAGTGTACCTGGCCGCCTGCGGAAGACATGTCGAGCAGGAAGTCCTTTGCGAAGGTGCCGTCCTGAATGTCCTTCAGGATCTTCTTCATGGTCTTCTTCGTCTCCTCGGTGATGATCTTCGGGCCGGTGATGTAATCGCCGTACTCTGCCGTGTTGGAGATGGAGTATCTCATGCCGGCAAAGCCGCTCTGGTAGATGAGGTCAACGATGAGCTTCATCTCGTGGATGCACTCAAAGTACGCGTTTCTCGGGTCGTAGCCTGCCTCAACCAACGTCTCGAAGCCGGCCTGCATCAGAGCGCAAACGCCGCCGCAGAGAACTGCCTGCTCGCCGAAGAGGTCGGTCTCGGTCTCGGTACGGAACGTGGTCTCCAAAACGCCTGCTCTTGCGCCGCCGATACCGAGTGCATATGCGAGGCCGATGTCCCAAGCGTCGCCCGTAGCATCCTGCTCGACCGCGATGAGGCACGGTACGCCCTTGCCTGCCTGATACTCGCTTCTGACCGTGTGACCCGGGCCCTTCGGCGCGATCATGATGACGTTGACGTTCTTCGGCGGCTTGATGCAGCCGAAGTGAATGTTAAAGCCGTGTGCAAATGCCAGGGTCTTGCCCTCGGTCAGGTTCGGCTCAATGCTCTCTTTGTACAGTGCAGCCTGCTTTTCATCGTTGATGAGAATCATGATGATGTCCGCAGCCTTTGCAGCCTCGGCGCTCGTCATGACCTTGAGGCCCTGTGCCTCGGCCTTTGCCCAGCTCTTGGAGCCTTCATACAGACCGACGATAACGTCAACGCCGCTGTCCTTCAGGTTCAGTGCATGTGCGTGACCCTGCGAGCCGTAGCCGATGATGGCAACGGTCTTGCCTGCGAGCTTCTGCAGATCGCAATCCTGCTGATAAAAAATTCTTGCCATGATAAATTACCTCTTTCTGTGCATGAATTGGTATGTTAATTTAAATGGACAAACTAAATTAGAAATTGATGGCCTGACGGATCGTCGTGCTGCCCTTTTCAAGGGAAACATTGCCGGTGCGGCAGATCTCAAGGATCTCGTAATCGCGCATCAAATCGACGAATTCATCGATTTTTCGCGATTCGGAGGTCAGGCAAAGCATCAGGGAATCCTTGGAGTAATCCATGGTCTTCGCGCCGAACGCGTCCGCCGCGGCAAGGATGTCACTGCGCGTTTTGGAATCGTTTTTCAGCTTAATGAGCATCAGCTCGCAGCTGACGGAGGTGTCCGGGGTGAACTCTTTAATGGAGCAAACGTCCGGCAGCTTATAAAGCTGGTTCACGAGCTGCTGCTTCTGCGTCTCGCCGCCCTCAAACGTGACGGTGATGCGGGAAAGCGCGTTCGATTCCGTTTCGCTGACGGTCAGAGAAATGATGTTGAACTGACGTCTTCTGAACATGCTCGTCACACGGTTCAGCACGCCGAACTGGTTATTGACCAGAACCGCTACGGTATATCGATTCATCTCATTCACCCACCTTCATGATAATATCATCCATGCTGCCGCCCGGCGGGAGCATGGGCAAGACGAATTCGTCCTTATCGATTCTGCAATCGATGACATACGGGCCGTCGCAGCTGAACGCGTGCTCAAACGCCTTGTCGAGCGCCGCCACGGTATCAACAGCCTCGCCGTCCGCGCCGAACGCGCGCGCAAGCGCCACAAAGTCGGTCTTGCGGTCGAGAATCGTGTTGGAATAGTGCTTATTAAAGAACAGCGTCTGCCACTGACGCACCATGCCGAGCACGCCGTTATTCATCAGAAGGATGACAACCGGGACGTTGTAGGTTACGGCAGTGGTGAGTTCGTTGAGACACATGCCGAAGCTGCCGTCGCCCGTGACGAGCACGCTGCGCTCGCCTGTGCCGACCGCCGCACCGATGGCCGCACCGAGGCCGAAGCCCATGGTGCCGAGGCCGCCGCTGGAAATGAAGCGGCGCGGCTTTTTAAAGTTCACGTTCTGCGCCGCCCACATCTGGTGCTGGCCAACGTCCGTTGCAACGGCGGTATTCTCGCCGAGGTGCTTGTTCAGCGTCATGATCGCATTGCGGGGCGTAAGGCCCGGGCGAATATCGAGATAATCGTTTTCGGTTTCTTTTAAGGCCTTCACAGCCTTTTCCCAGTCGGGCTTCTGCTCTGCGTTGACGAGCGGAATGAGCTTTTGCAGCGTCAGCTTCACGTCGCCGCGCAGGCCGCAGGCGGAGTTCACGGTTTTCGAGAGCTCGGAGCCGTCCACGTCAATATGGATGATCTGCGCAAGCTTCGCAAACTTCTCGCGGTTGCCCGTCACGCGGTCGTTAAAGCGCACGCCGAGCGAAATGATGAGGTCGGCGTCGTGCATCGCCATGGAGGAAGCGTAGTGGCCGTGCATGCCCTGCATACCGAGGAAACGCGGGTGGTCGGTCGGAATGCCGGAAAGACCCATCAAGGAGCAGCCGATCGGCGCGTCAATCTTCTCGGCGAGCGCCAGCATCTCTTCCTGCGCTTCCGATGTGATGAGACCGCCGCCGAAGTAAATGAACGGACGCTTCGAGGCGTTGATGAGCGCCGCGGCTTCTTTGATGCGCACGTCCTTCGCCGCGTGGCGTTCTTCGGGCTGTACGGGTGCCTGCGGCTCGTAGTCGCAGACGGCCGTCTGCACGTCCTTCGGCACGTCGATGAGCACCGGGCCCGGTCTGCCGGACTGCGCAAGCGCAAACGCCTCGCGGATGGTGTCCGCCAGATTCTCCACGGAGCCGACGAAGTAGTTGTGCTTCGTAATGGGCAGCGTCACGCCCGTAATGTCGATCTCCTGGAAGCTGTCCGTGCCGATCTGTGTCGTGGGCACGTTGCCGCAAATCGCGACAAGCGGGATGGAATCGAGGTACGCCGTCGCAATACCGGTCACAAGGTTCGTTGCGCCCGGTCCGGAGGTGGACATCACCACGCCCACCTTGCCGGTCGCTCTTGCGTAGCCGTCCGCCGCGTGGGCAGCGCCCTGCTCGTGCGCCGTCAGCATGTGGCGAATTTCATTCTGGTATTTATAAAGACTGTCGTAAACGTTCAGGATCTGCCCGCCCGGATAACCGAAAACGGTGTCGCAGCCCTGTTCAATTAAAGTTCTGATGAGGATATCTGCACCTGTAAGCTGCATTCAATTACTCCTTCGTTAAGTATTCGAGGATGAGGTCGCCGCACTTTTTGCAGCCGACCTTCGTCATGCCGTCTTCCATAATGTCGGCAGTACGGTAGCCCGCGTCAAGGTACTTGGAAACCGCATGCTCCACCGCATCGGCTTCCTTCGCCATATCGAAGCTGTAACGCAGCATCATGGCGGCGGAAAGAATGGTGCCGATCGGGTTTGCAAGGTCCTGACCCGCAATGTCCGGTGCAGAGCCGTGGATCGGCTCGTACAGGCCGCAGCTCGTTGCACCGAGGCTTGAGGACGGGATCATGCCGATGGAGCCGGTGATCATGGAAGCTTCGTCGGAAAGAATATCACCGAACATGTTCTCCGTCACGATGACGTCGAACTGTGCCGGGTTCTTCACGATCTGCATCGCGCAGTTATCGACGAGCATATCGGTCAGCTCCACGTCGGTGTATTCTTCCGCCAAGCGGTGCATGACCTTCTTCCAAAGGCGGCTCGTGTCGAGCACATTGCTCTTTTCTACGGAGCACAAACGGTGATTGCGCTTTCTTGCCGTCTCAAATCCGATGCGGCCGATGCGCTCGATCTCCGCTTCACTGTACTTCATAATGTCCGTCGCGACCGGCTGGCCGTCTGCATCATCGGTCTTATGCTCGCCAAAATAGATGCCGCCGATGAGCTCGCGCACGATGATGAAATCGATGCCTTTTTCGACAATAGATTTTTTCAGCGGAGAAGCGTCAGAGAGCTGCGGCCAGATCTTCGCCGGGCGGTTGTTGCTGTAAACACCCATACCCGCGCGCAGGCGCAGCAGACCCTTTTCCGGGCGCTTCGGGCCCGGCACGTCGTTCCACTTGTCGCCGCCTACGGCGCCGAGCAGCACACTGTCGGAAGCTACGCACTTATCGAGCATTTCCTGCGGCAGCGGGTCGCCCCACTTATCGATGGCACAGCCGCCCATATCGACGTCCGTATAATGAAAGGTGTGTCCGTACAGCTCTGCAATTTTATCCAGCACGCGGAGCGCTTCGTTTACGATCTCCGGGCCGATGCCGTCGCCGCGGATCACCGCGATGTTCTTCGTCATTTGTTTTCCGCCTCCTTGAGGGACTTCAGCAAGCCGCCTGCTTTGATGATGTTCTGAATGAACGGCGGGAACGGCTGTGCCTTATACGTCTTGCCGGTCGTGACGTCGGTGATGATGCCGGTATCAAAATCGACCGAAACTTCGTCGTTTGCGTTGATCTCGTCTGCCGCTTCCTCGCACTCGAGAATCGGCAGGCCGATATTGATGGCGTTGCGGTAGAAAATACGCGCAAAGCTCTTTGCAATGACGCAACCCGTGCCGCAGGTTTTAATGACGAGCGGTGCGTGCTCACGGGAAGAGCCGCAGCCGAAGTTCCAGCCCGCCACAATGACGTCGCCCTTTTCGACCTTCTTTACGAACGCTTTGTCAATATCCTCCATGCAGTGGAGTGCAAGCTCCTGTGCGTTCGGGGTGTTGAGGTAACGTGCGGGAATGATAACATCCGTATCGACGTTATCGGGATATTTGAAAACCTTGCCCTGTGTGTTCATGCTTACGCCTCCTTATATTCGGTGATGTAGCCGGTCAGCGCGCTGGCTGCCGCCGTGTGCGGAGAAGCCAGGTACACTTCGCTGTCCACATGACCCATGCGGCCGACGAAGTTGCGGTTCGTTGTGGCGATGCAGCGTTCGCCCGCTGCCAGAATGCCCATATAGCCGCCGAGGCACGGACCGCATGTCGGGGTGGAAACAACCGCGCCCGCATCGATAAATGCCGTCACGTAGCCGCGCTCCACGCATTCGCGGTAGATCTGCATCGTGCCCGGAATGATGATGCAGCGGATGCCGTCCGCAATCTTCTTGCCGTTCAAAATGCTGTACGCCGCTTCCATGTCTTCCATTCTGCCGTTCGTGCAGCTGCCGATGACAACCTGGTCGACCTTAATATCGTGCAGCTCGCTTGCCGGGTGCGTGTTCTCCGGCAGATGCGGACAGGCGACGGTCGGCACAATCTTTGCGAGATCGATATCGATAACCTTTTCGTATTCCGCGTCGGGGTCTGCTTCGTATACAACCGGCTCGCGTTCGCTTCTGTCCAGTAAATAGGCAAGCGTAATATCGTCCACCGGGAAAATACCGTTTTTCGCACCGGCCTCAATCGCCATATTGCAGATGCACAGGCGGTCGTCCATGGAGAGGTTCTTCACGCCCTCGCCGGTGAACTCCATGCTCTTATACAGCGCGCCGTCCACGCCGATCATGCCGATGATTGTGAGGATAACGTCTTTGCCGCTGCAATTTTCCGGCAGCTTGCCGGTCAGGTTAAATTTGATCGCGGACGGAACCTTAAACCACGCCATGCCCGTTGCCATGCCGGCTGCCATATCCGTAGAGCCAACGCCTGTGGAGAACGCGCCCAGCGCACCGTAGGTGCAGGTGTGGCTGTCCGCGCCGATGATGCAGTCGCCGGCGGTCACAATGCCCTGCTCCGGCAAAAGCGCATGCTCAATGCCCATCTTGCCCACGTCATAGAAGTGGCTCACGCAGTGGCTGCACGCAAACTCGCGGCACGTCTTGCTCTGTTCCGCCGCCTTAATATCCTTGTTCGGCACAAAGTGGTCGAGTACGATCGTCACTCTGTCCTTATCGAAAACGTCTGTAAAGCCCGCTTTCTTAAACTCATGGATTGCGACCGGCGTCGTGATGTCGTTGCCGAGCACGATATCCAGCTTTGCATTGATGAGCTGACCGGCGGTAACTTCACTGAGACCCGCGTGCGCCGCAAGGATCTTCTGCGTCATGGTCATTTTCATTTTAGTTTCCCCCTTTGATCATATTGTTGTAAGCGCTCAACAGCGCCTTTGTATTCGCCTTTACAACGTCGGTGTCGGTGCCTGCGCCCCAGAACATCGAACCGTCTTCCTTTTCAAGGCCGATGTACGAAGCCGCCACGCTCTGCGAGCCCTGTCCCTGCATACTGTGCTGGGTAAAGACCTGCAAGGTGTACTCTGCACCGGTGTACGCACGCAGCGCATTGTTGATCGCGTTGAGGGAACCGTTGCCCTCCGCTTCCATCTCGGTCTCTTCGCCGTCCTTCGCGAACGTGATGCCGATCTTCACGTTGTCCTTGTCGCGCATAAACTCAAAATCCGTCACGGTAACACCGTTCGTCAGATTGAGGTAGTTCTCTTCAAAGATATTCAGAACCTCATCCGGCTTCAGTTCCTTGTGCTCGTGGTCGGAAATATCCTTGCACAGATAGCTGAAGTGCTCGCGCATTTTCGGCGGCAGGTTATAGCCGTACGTCTGCTCCAGCAGATAACCGATGCCGCCCTTGCCGGACTGGGAGTTGACACGGATAACGTCTGCGTCGTACGTTCTGCCGATGTCCTTCGGGTCGATCGGAATATACGGTACGTTCCACTGATGCAGCTTATTTTTCGCTCTGTATTTCATGCCCTTTGCAATCGCATCCTGGTGGCTGCCGGAAAACGCCGCAAACACCAGTGCGCCCGCATACGGGGCTCTTTCGTACACATGCATACGCGTGCATTTTTCATATTCGTCTACAAGGTACGGCATGTCGGAGAAGTCAAGCTTCGGGTCAACACCGTGGGAGTACATGTTCATCGCAAGCGTAATGATATCCACGTTGCCGGTACGTTCACCGTTGCCGAACAGCGTACCCTCTACGCGGTCTGCGCCGGCAAGGAGCGCCAGCTCGGTGTCCGCAACGCCCGTGCCGCGGTCGTTGTGCGGGTGCAGAGACAAAGTCACGAATTCACGGTACTTGAGGTTCTCGCTCATGTACTCGACCTGCGAAGCATACACGTGCGGCATGCTCATTTCCACCGTGACCGGCAGATTGATGATGACGTTGTTCGTCTCGCTCGGCTCCAGAACGTCGAGAACCGCGTTGCAGACCTCCAGCGCGTATTCCGGTTCGGTGCCCGTAAAGGACTCCGGGGAATACTCAAAGCGGAAGTTGCCTTCGTATTCGGCCGCAAGCTTTTTGACGAGCTTCGCGCCGTCTACGGCGATCTTCTTGATCTCCTCCTTGGACTTCTTAAACACCTGCTCGCGCTGTGCAACGCTGACGGAGTTATAGAAGTGGATAATCGCGCTCGGTGCGCCCTTGCACGCGTCGAATGTCTTACGGATGATGTGCTCGCGGCACTGGGTGAGCACCTGCACGGTAACGTCCTCGGGAATCATGTTGTTGTCAATCAGCGTGCGGAGGAACTCATATTCCGTCTCGCTCGCCGCCGGGAAACCGACCTCGATCTCCTTAAAGCCGACCTGCAAAAGCACTTTGTAGTATTCAAGCTTTTCTTCAAGGCTCATCGGGATGACAAGGCTCTGGTTGCCGTCGCGCATATCCACGCTGCACCAGATCGGCGCCTTTTCAATGTGGTCTTTTTCCACCCACTTGTTATATTCTTTCGATACCGGGAAGTACCCGACCTTATATTTGCTTGCGTCCATCATTTTGCTTTCTCCTCTCAACCCTTGGTGGTTCTGAAGCCTGCTTCACGCAGGGCGTTTTTGATCGTTTTCACATGGTTGCTGTCGCGCGTCTCCATTTCGATGCGCAGGAAACAGCCGTTAATGCTTTCGGTGTTGCCCTTTTCATAGTGCACGCCGGTCACGTTGCCGCCGCAGTCCGCGATGATCGAAGAGATCTCCTTGAGCTGACCGGGCTTGTCGATAAGCTCGATGAGGAGGCTCGCGGAACGGCCGGAGTTCATCAGGCCGCGGTCGATTACGCGGGAAAGGCTTGTCACGTCGATGTTGCCGCCGGAGACGATGCACACAACGCGCTTACCCTTTAAATCAAATTTATTGAACATCACGGCGGCAACGGAAGCAGCGCCCGCGCCCTCCGCGATCATTTTCTGCTTTTCGATGAGTGCCAAGATTGCGCTCGAAACTTCGTCCTCGCTCACCAGCGCGATGTCATCCACATATTTTTTGACAATCTCAAACGTGTTGTCACCCGGGCGCTTTACGGCGATGCCGTCCGCCACGGTCTGCACGGTGTCGAGTGTCTCGATCTTGCCGTCGTGAATGGAGTTGTACATGCTCGGTGCGCCGGTCATCTGTACGCCGTACACCTTCACGCTCGGGCGGATGTGCTTTGCGGTATACGCAATGCCGGAGATGAGTCCGCCGCCGCCCACCGGCACCACAATGGCATCGATGTTGTCAAGGTCATTCAGAACCTCCAGCGCGATGGTGCCTTGGCCCGCGATAACGTCTTCGTCGTCAAACGGGTGCACGAACGTATAGCCCTCTTTTTCTTTCAATTCAATCGCCTTGTTATACGCGTCGTCGTAAACGCCCTCCACAAGGCAAACCTCTGCGCCGTAGCCCTTTGTGGCCTCCACCTTGGAGATCGGTGCGGAGTCCGGCAGACAGATGAGCGATTTGATGCCGTTTTTCGTTGCCGCCAGCGCCACGCCCTGTGCATGGTTGCCCGCGGAACAGGCAATAACGCCTTTCGCTTTCTCTTCTGCGGAAAGCTGGGAGATCTTATACGCAGAGCCGCGCACCTTAAAAGAGCCGGTGATCTGCAAATTCTCGGGCTTTAGGTACAGGTCGCAATCCGGCGCGATGCCGTAGGTCTTCACGACGTTTGTTTCGCGGATGATGCTCTTTAGAACGGTTTGCGCATCAAATACTTTGTCTAATGATAACATGTTCTTCTGCCTTTCCTGCTGTGTTCGGTTTAAAGCCTTATGAATTTGAAAGTTTGCGCTTTCAAACTTGCAGCTTGTTTCCTTGTTCTTCCGCTTTGAAGCGTAAAAAACCGCCTCAAAGCCGTTTATGCTTTGAGACGGGTGTAATAACTAAAATATGCACTCGCGGTACCACTCAAATTGCGGAGAACCTCCGCCGCTCTTCGAAGTCCAATAACTTCTATGCACTGACGTAGCAATCACGGGATACCCTACTGAATTCGCTGTTCAGGTATCCGGCTCGGAAGGGAGAAATCTCTGCATCTCTGCACCGGTTCACACCTGCCACCGGCTCTCTGAAACAGCTCTGCACAGACAGTCTTCGTCATCGCTTTTTGTTATGAAATTGAATAGATTATAACACCCGCTTTCCCCGTTGTCAATGCTTTTCGACCGCCTTGTCAAAATTTTTCTTCTGTAAGTTTTGCAGGAAACACCTTTTTTTCCACCGTTTTTTCCTTTTTTCGCAAATCGGGCGCTTTTTCCGCAATTCACGCAAAAAGTGTGGAAAACAACGTGCAAAATCCGCAGTTCTGCCATAGCCAAAATAAAAAAGGTATGATAAAATAAAAAGGTTGAAAAGAGACTATGTATTTTCGGGTGATTTTCGTGACAAAAAGCATGACAGAGGGTAAGCCCCTCAAGCTTATCCTGCAATTTGCGGTGCCGCTTTTGCTCGGCAACCTCTTGCAGCAAATGTATAATCTGGTTGATGCCGCCATCGTCGGCCGTGTGCTCGGCACCGGCGCACTCGCCGCCGTCGGCGCTACAAGCAGCGTGCAGTTTCTGGTACTCGGTTTCTGCATCGGCATCTGCATCGGCTTCGGTATCCCCATCGCCAAAAGCTTCGGCGCAGAGCGTCTTGATAAAATGCGTTCGTACATTTTCAACGCTGTGCTGCTTACCGCCTTATTCGCGGTGCTCATCACGGCGGTATGTTCACTGTGCTGCACGCTCATTTTACAAATGCTCTCCGTGCCGCAGGATGTTTTTGACGACGCCTACGCGTATCTCATCGTCATTTTCCTCGGCATCCCCTTTACCTTATTATACAATCTGCTCTCCAGCATCCTGCGCTCCGTCGGTGACAGCCGCACGCCGTTCCTGTTCCTCGCCATCTCGACCGTCCTGAATATCGGTCTTGACCTGCTCTGCATCATTGTCTTCAAGTGGGGCGTTGCGGGCGCGGCTATCGCCACCATCGCAGCGCAGGCGGTCAGCGGCATTTTGTGCCTCATCTATATCCGCTTCCGCGTGCCGCTCCTCACGCTTTCCCGCGCAGACTGCAAAGCGGATGCGGAATCCATCCGTGACCTCGTCGTCATGGGCATCCCCATGGGGCTTCAAACCTCCATCACGGCCATCGGCAGCATGGTCATGCAGGCAGCGAACAACGGCCTCGGCAGCGTGTACGTTTCGGGCTTCACGGCCGGTATGCGCCTAAAGCAGTTCTGCATGTGCCCGTTTGATGCCCTCGGTTCTGCTGTTTCCGTCTTCTGCGGTCAGAATCTTGGTGCAAAAAAGCCGGAGCGCATTCGGCAGGGCGTACGGCTCGGCGTCATCGTCGGCGTCGCCTACGGCTTCTGCATCGGCCTTGTCATGATCTTCTTCGGTCGCAGCATGTCCATGCTCTTTGTTGAATCGAGTGCAGGCGACGTGCTCGACGCTTCCGCAAAATATCTGCGCTGCATGGGCTACTTCTTCTGGAGTCTCGGCATCCTCAATATCTGCCGTATGGCGACACAGGGCATCGGCTTCTCCGGCCGCGCGGTATTCTCCGGCGTAACGGAAATGTTCGCGCGCTCCATCGTCAGCCTCGGCTTTGTCGGCGCGTTCGGCTATACGGCTATCTGTTTCTCGGATCAAACCGCGTGGATCGCCGCCGTGCTCTACATCACCCCCACCTGCCTGCACTGCATTAAGAAAGTCACAAAGCAGATCGAAGCGGAAAAAGCGAACGTCAATCTCTCCGAAAGCGTTGGTTAAAAGTTTTTGATCCAACTTTTTCAAAAAGGCGGTCAGATTCTAAAGGTGAAACCCTTTTGCCTACCTAAAAATCATAAGGATAGGTTCAACTGTCCGGTGGACAGTTGAACCGCAAGGGACTCAATTAGGGGGTCCCTTGAAACGCTTGCCCTGCAAGCCTTTAGAAAAAGCTCCCCCATCTCAACTATATAAAAGGAACCCATCTATGAACGAAACTATTGTAACACTCAAAAAAGGCGAAGGCCGCGCTTTCAAAGCGGGCGGTCTTTGGATCTATGACAACGAGATCGAAAGCATCCACGGCACGTTCAAAAATGGCGCCGTCGTCACCGTGCAGGAGCAAAACGGCTGCCCGCTCGGCCGCGGCTTCATCAACCAGAACTCCAAGATCCGCGTCCGCATGCTCACCCGCGACGCGTCACAGGAGATTGACGACGCGTTCCTCGAGATGCGCGTGCGCAACGCCTGGGCATACCGCAAGCGCACGGTCGATACCTCCGCCTGCCGCGTCATTTTCGGCGAAGCGGATTTCCTACCCGGCCTTGTCATCGATAAATTCTCCGATGTCCTCGTCGTCGAGTCCCTCGCGCTTGGCATCGATAAAATGAAGCTGCAGATTGTTGACATCTTAAAGAAAGTCCTGCTCGAAGACGGCATCAAAATTCGCGGCGTGTACGAGCGCAGCGACGCCAAAGAGCGATTAAAAGAAGGCATGGACCGCAAAAAGGGCTTCATCGGCGACGAATTCGACACCGATGTCGAGATCGTCGAAAACGGCGTGCGCTACATCGTGGACGTTAAAGACGGCCAGAAGACCGGCTTTTTCCTCGACCAAAAATATAACCGTCTCGCCATGCAGCGCATCTGCAAGGATATGGATGTGCTCGATTGCTTCACACACACGGGCTCCTTCGCGCTGAACGCCGGCATCGCGGGCGCAAAGCACGTCCTTGGCGTAGACGCGTCCGAGCTCGCCGTCGCGCAGGCGCAGAAAAACGCCGCTCTAAATAGTCTTTCCGATACGGTCGAGTTCAAGTGCGCCGACGTTTTTGACCTGCTCCCCGCGCTCGAAAACGAGGGCAAACAGTTCGACGTCGTCATTCTCGATCCCCCGGCGTTCACAAAATCCAAAAACGCCATTAAAAACGCCGTCAAGGGCTACCGCGAGATTAACCTGCGCGGCATGAAGCTCGTCAAGGACGGCGGCTACCTTGCCACCTGCTCCTGCTCGCACTACATGAACGCCGAGCTCTTCGCCCAGACCATTGGGCAGGCCGCGCGCGCCGCGCACTGCCGCCTGCGTCAGGTGGAGTTCCGCACCCAGTCTCCGGATCATCCCATTTTGTGGAGTGCCGACGAATCCTATTACCTCAAGTTCTATATTTTTCAAGTCTGTCACGAGCACTGAGGAGGCGCTTTTCCTTGAAATTCACAAACGACCTCGGGTCGGATAACATTAAAGGCCTCGTCTGGACCTTGGCCGTTCCCTCCATGCTCTCGCAGCTCGTCAGCGTACTGTACAGTATTGTAGACCGTATGTACATCGGCAATATCCCGAGCAACGGCACGCAGGCGCTCGCGGGGGTCGGCGTGTGCGGCCCCATCGTCACGCTCATCTCGTCGTTTGCGTTTCTCGTCGGCATCGGCGGCGCGCCGCTTGTCAGCATCAATCTTGGCGAAAAGAACATAGACGCCGCTAAAAAAGTCATTGCAAACTGCTTCGTGTACATTTTGGCCCTCGCTGTGCCTGTCACGGTGCTGGCCTATATCTTCCGCCGCCCCATTTTGCTCACGTTTGGCGCGACCGAGGCCGTTTACCCCTACGCCGAGACCTACTTTTCGCTCTATCTAATCGGCACGGTCTTCGCCCTCACCGCCACAGGCATGAACCAGTTTATCATCACACAGGGCCACAGCCGCAGCGGCATGTTCTCCGTTTTAATCGGCGCCATCACCAACATTGTGCTCGACCCCATTTTTATCTTCGCTCTCCATATGGGCGTCGCGGGCGCGGCCATCGCCACGGTCATTTCGCAGGTTGCAAGCTGTGCGTTCGTGCTGTGCGTCCTGTTCGGCAAACATATCGAAGTTCCCATCACATTTGGCGGATACGATTTAAAAGTCATCGGCCGTGTGACGAGCATCGGCATGAGCGCGTTCCTCATTATTCTTTTCGATAACGTCATGCTCATCTCGCTCAACATGATGCTTCAGCGCTACGGCGGCGACAACAGCGACATGCTCCTCACCTGCAACACCATCGTGCAAAGCTTCGAGCTGCTCATCACCATGCCGCTCGGCGGCCTCACCATGGGTACACAGACCATTTTAGGCTACAATTTAGGTGCACGCCGTCCGGAGAAAATCCTTCGCGCGCAGCGGTACATCTTCGTCATCGCGGTCAGCTTTTGCGCCCTCATGACGCTCGCCGCGCAGACCATCCCGCATCTCTTTGCAGGCATTTTCACCAAAGAACCCGAATACATTGCCATGACGGCGCGGCTCATCCGTATTTACACGCTCGGCACCGTGTTGCTTGGCATGCAGTACGAGATTGTGGACGGCTTTACGGGCATGGGCGTCGTCAAAATCGCGCTGCCGCTTTCGGTCTTTCGCAAGGTCGTCTTCTTTGCGTGCATTTTCATCCTGCCGCGCTTCCTGCCTATCGAGCAGATCTTCTTCTGCGAGCCCATCTCGGATATTTTCCCGCCGCTCGTCTCCATTTTGGTCTACGCACTCACCATCAAACGCGTTATTAACCGCGGTCCGCAAAAGCAGACCGCCTGACTTCTGTAAATCTTTTCCGAAAGGACTGTTTTAAATGGCATTTCGTTCCGTACCGTATGGCTCCCTGTCTTTAAACCCGTTCACAAAAATCGGCAAAGAGTGGGCCCTGCTCACCGCCGGCGATGAAAACGGATTCAACACCATGACCGTCTCCTGGGGCGCCATGGGCTTCATGTGGGGCAAGCCGTCCGTCACCGTGTATATCCGCCCGCAGCGCTACACGAAAGAGTTTGTCGATACCCGCGATACTTTCACGCTCTCGTTCTACCCCGCAGAGAAAAAAGACGCACTTTCCTACCTCGGTAAAGTTTCCGGACGCGATGAAGACAAGGTTAAAAAAGTCGGCTTCACCCCGGCGTTCACAAACGGCAATGCGTATTTTGAAGAAGCGGAGCTCGTGCTCGTCTGCCGCAAAATGAGCCGCACGCCGTTAAGACCCGAGCAGTTCCTCGACGAAACCGTAGACGGACGCTGGTACCCGAACAAGGACTACCACGAAATGTACATCGCAGAAGTCATCGATGTGCTCGTCAAAGAATCATAAAAAGCACAAAACCGCCGCATACCGGAAAAATTTCGGTATGCGGCGGTTTTCTCCTATCTATCCTGTTTTTAAACGCATTCACCGAAGCAATCCTTAATCTCCGTCATACGCGTCATCTGCTTTACGCCAAACGGACAGCGCTTCGGCCAGTATCGCGTTATCAAATAGTCTTTTTGCGCGTTTTCCTTGCGATTTTGCAGGGATTGTGCTACCATGTTTCCTATAAATTCAAAAAAGGAGGGACACCGTATGACGTTTGTCTCCACAAAAAAATTAGAAAAGCCCATCCCGGAGGGCATGTCCCCGCAGAAAGCACCGTGCGGGTCTGCCTTTGCAAGATAAAAAATTCGGAGGTATTTCCCGTGTCTGATAAACTTCAAAAATCCCCGTTGGCGGTCGTTTTCAATATCGTGCTCGCCGTCGCGCTCGTGCTGTTCATCATCAGCGCCGCTGTCGTCTTCACGCTCAATTTCCGTCCGCTCTATTATTTTGACGTTGACCATTTAAACATCACCGCCATGTCCGGCCTGCCGCGCGAGGAAATTTTGCAGAACTACAACGTGCTCATCGATTACAACTCCATTTTCGGCACAAAAGTTCTGAATTTCCCCACGCTTGCCATGAGCGAGAGCGGCCGCATCCATTTTGAAGAAGTCAAAAACGTGTTCGGCGTCTTCGAGATCACGCTCATCATCAGCGGCATTTTGAGCCTTGCGGGCATCATCTACCGCCATTTTAAAAAGAACCCGGGGTATCTGCTGCTTTCCGGCATTTTAACGATCGCCATTCCCGCAACGCTCGGTGCACTCATCGCCTTAAACTGGGAAACGGTGTTCGTCCTATTCCATAAGATTGTCTTCCATAACAACTATTGGATCTTCGATGCCGCGACAGACCCCGTCATCACCATTTTGCCCGATACCTTTTTCATGCACTGCGCTTTGATGATCTTGGCGCTCGTGGTACTGGGCAGCATCATCTGCCTGCTCGCATACAGGCACGCAAAGCATAAAAAGACGCACACCGCCTAAAGCTTTGCTGAAGCTCCGCTTTTCACACTCAAACAAGGAGGGATCTGCTTTGCAGACCTATAACTGGCCATATAAAAATGAATTAGACATCACCGAAACGCTTTCCTGCGACGTTTTGGTGCTCGGCGGCGGCCTTGCCGGCTGCTATGCCGCCATCGCGGCGGCACGGCGCGGACAGTCCGTCATCTTAGTGGAAAAAGGTGCCACCGCCCGCAGCGGCAGCGCAGGCACCGGTTTCGACCATTGGGAATCCGCCTGTACGAACCCCTGCTCCACCGTCACGCCGAAGGAAATCGCCGAAGCGTACGTCGATGAGCAGTGCGGCTATTCTAACGGCATCGCGCACTACATCGAGTGCCGCGAGGGCTACGACCGTCTGTTAGACCTTGAGTCGTTCGGCGGCAAAGTCCGCGACACCGACGATGAATTCAAGGGCGCAGAGTTCCGTGACAACGAAACGAAGCTGATGTTCGCCTACGATTATAAAAACAAATTCACTCTGCGCGTCTGGGGCAGCACCTTTAAGCCCGCTCTTTTCAAGGCGCTTCTGCGCCTCGGCGTGAAAGTGCTTGACCGCACCGAAGCCACTGCATTGCTCACCACCGCCCGGAACGGCAAAAAGCATGGCGCGGGCGCCTGCGCCATGGACGTGCGCACCGGCAAGTTCTACATCCTCCGCGCCAAAGAGACTGTCCTCACCATGAGCCGCCCGGCGCGCGTCTGGCTTTTTAACCCGGATATGACCGGCCTGTGCGAGTTCCGCCCCATGCAGAGCATCGGCAGTGGCCACGCCATGGGCTACAAGGCCGGCATCGAGTTCACCATGATGGAAAAATCCGTCAAGGGCGAGTTCTCCGCCGCCGGCCGCAGTTTTCCGCCCTACGGCGCAGGCAATAACCACAACACGTGGTATGCCGCAACGATGGTCGACGCCCGCGGCGTGGAAATCCCCTACGTCGACCGCGACGGTAATGAGCTTAAAACCGTCTCCGAGCGCTACTACCCCGCTCCCGGCCAGAAGTTTTTCTTAAAGGGCGGCGTCATCGATAACCCGAAGTACGAGTACCGCGGCCCCGAAACGCTCGATTTTGAAGAGCTCATGCGCCGCGGCTACCAGCTGCCGTTCTACGCAGACCTCAGCCGTATGCCCGACGCAGAGCGCCGTGTCATCTGGGGCATGATGGTCGGCGAAGAGGGCAAAACAAAAATTCCGATCCTCAAAAATTACACGGAGCGTGGATTTGACCCCAAAAAGCACATGCTGCAAAGCTACGGCACGGGCTGGCAGTCCGCAAATTTCCTTGAGCAGGAACGGCAGCTGTTCGGCGCGCCGGGCGGCATTTGGCACGATTGGGACCTCAAAACAAACATCGACGGCATCTACGCCGCCGGCGACCAGCTCTACGCTTCGGACTGCGCCGGTTTCGCCTGCGCCACGGGCTACTACGCCGGCCGCAAAGCCGCCGCAGCTGCCAAAACACTCGATACCCTGCCCGACTATAATGAAGCGGAAGCCGCAGCCGAGCGCGAACGCCTGCTCGCCCCCATCCGCCGCGAAGACGGCATGGATTGGCGCGAACTCAACATGGCCATCTCCAAAGCCATGCAGAACTACTGCGGCGGCGTAAAGTGCGATGCGCTTTTGCACGAGGGTCTCGACCTGCTCGAAAGCTTTGAAACCGAGATCGTTCCGCAGATCAGCTGCAAAAACCCGCACGAGCTCATGCGTGCGCACGAGGTCTTTGACATTTTGACCGTCTCCAAGCTAATTTTGCACGCCTGCCTCTCCCGCAAAACGTCGTCCGAGCCGCTGTTTTTCAAGCGCACGGACAGCACCGAGACCGACCCCGAGCGCGACCGCCGCTTCATCACCGTCCGACAAGAAAACGGCGAAGTCATCTACGGCAGCCATCCGCTCTACTATTTCGGCGACCTCGAGACCGAGTACGAAAAGCGCAACGGGGATTACATCAGAACCGAGCAGAAAGGGGCGTATCGGAAATGAGCGAGCTTCAAAACAAAATTCTCACGGCAGAGCCCGTGCCGTGCAGCACACACCCGATTCTTTACGATGAAACAAAATGCGTCGGCTGCAACGCCTGCGTCAACATCTGTCAGGTGGATATCCTCATCCCCTCGCCCGAAAAAGGCAAGCACCCCATCGTGCTCTACCCCGGCGAGTGCTACTATTGCGGCGCATGCGTCATGGCGTGCCCGCACGACGGTGCTATCCGCCTCGAGCACCCCCTCATGAACCGCGCAAAGTTCGTCCCCGTCCGTTACCCGGAAGAGAAATAACCAAAACATAAAAACGCAAAAATGCCCTGCCTGTGCCTAAAAAACACAAGCAGGGCATTTTTCATTTTCTACGATACCTAATCAAACGGTCGTGCAAAACGCCGTCTTGTTTCTCGAAAGACGTTTTAGAAGATCAGCTGTTGATGAGCTGCTTATACAAACGAATGTAATCGTTTGCGGAGCGGCCCCAGCTGTTGTCGCACGCCATTGCGCGCTCCATAAGCACCTTCCAGCCGTCCTTGCTCTCGTTATACGCGTAGATCGCGCGGTGCACGGAGTTCAGCATATCCTGCGTGTCATACGTCTGGAACGTGAAGCCGTTGCCCTTGCCGTCGCCGCTGTCCGTAATGGAGTCCTTCAGGCCGCCCGTTTCGCGCACGACCGGAATGGAACCGTAGCGCAGCGCCACCATCTGTGAAAGACCGCACGGCTCGCTCTTGCTCGGCATCAGGAAAATATCGGAGCCGCCGTAGATCTTGCGCGCAAGCTCCGGCACAAAGCCCTGGCACAGCACAAATCTGCCCGGATACTTCGCCTGCATCTCTTTAAAGAACTGCTCATACTCCCAGTCGCCGCTGCCAAGAACCACAAACTGCGCATTCGAGTACGTCATGATGTTGTCCACGCCGCCCCTTACAAGGTCAAGTCCCTTGTGGGAGACAAGGCGCGTTACCATACCGATGAGCGGCACATCCGGGTCAACGGCAAGGACGAGGCGCTCCTGCAGCTTTGCCTTGTTGACAGCTTTGCCCTCCAGGTGCTTTGCGTCATACGTCTCATACAGGTTCTTGTCCGTCGCCGGGTCATAGCCCACCACGTCGATGCCGTTCAAAATGCCGGAAAGCTTCCAGGCACGCTCGCGCAAAATCGGGTCCAGCTTGTGGGCGAACCACGGATCAAGAATTTCCTTCGCGTACGTCGGGCTCACGGTAGAGATCCAGTTCGCGCTCTCAATCGCGCCCTTCATCAGGTTCACGCAGTCGTTGTATTCGAGTAAGCTCTGCTCGCTCTTCGGAATACCGAAAACGTCCTCCAGAATCTCAAAACCGTACTGGCCCTGATACTGGATATTGTGAATGGTGAACAGCGTCTTAATGCCGCTGTACCAGTCGTTGTTTGCATAGAACAAACGGTAGTAGATCGGCACCAGCGCCGTCTGCCAGTCGTTCGCGTGGATCACATCAGGCTTAAATTCAATGTACGGCAGCATCTCCAAAATGGCACGGGAGAAGAACGCAAAGCGCTCCGCGTCGTCAAAGTGACCGTAAAGTCCTTGGCGCTTAAAGTAGTACTGGTTATCGATGAGGTAGTAAATGACATTGCCTACCTTCGCCTCAAAAATACCGCAATACTGGCGACGCCAAGCCACCGGCACACTGATGCTTGTTAAAAACTTCATGTTGTCGCGTAATTCCTGCGGCACGCTTTCATACAGCGGCATCACCACGCGGCAACCAATCAGACGTGCGCGCAGCGCTTGCGGCAAAGAACCCGCTACGTCTGCAAGGCCGCCTGTTGCGGCAAAAGGCAACGCTTCACTGGCACAAAACAAAACTTTCATATCAATTACACCGCTTTCCTTTCCTTCGTTTTTCGGGGCAGCTTAGACCTTGCTTTCCTTTGCAATGTACACCGGGTAGGTCTGATAGCCCATCAGCGTGCGGTTCTCTTCAATCTCCACGTTCTTGTCCGCCACAACATAATCGAGCCGACTGTTCGCGCCGATGACCGTGTCCTGCATGATAACGCAGTTGCGGACCTTCGCGCCTTTGCCGATCTTCACGCCGCGGAACAGCACACAATTTTCCACTTCACCGTCTATCACGCAGCCGTCTGCAACAAGACAGTTGGTGGCATACGAATTCAAACCGTATTTCGCCGGCATATCATCGCGCACCTTCGTGTAGATTGGGCGGTTCGGATTGAACAGCTCTGCGCGCACGCGCGGATCCATTAAACCCATGTTAGCGTTAAAGTACGCTTCAAACGAGGAAATTTGATATGCAACGCCCTTAAATTCATAACCTATCACGCGCAGTTCGGGAATTACGCGCTGAACCATATCTTTATCAAAGTCATATTCGTTGCGGCTCATGCATCCTTCAACGAGCTGAATCAGCAGTTCGCGGCTAAGGATATACATGCCGATGCCGTAATTTACACCGTGCTCGCTTCCGCGGTGCAGAAGCAGCTCGCGAATGCGGTTCTCGGGGTCTACCATATAGATGTTGTTGCGGTCTATGTCCGGCGAAGTGCCATGGCGGTAAATGACCGTAATGTCCGCGTTCTGGCGCACATGCTGCTCCAGTGCCTCGCGGTAATCGATATTGCAGACCATATCGCAATCGGAGAGAATCACATATTCCTCAAGGGAATTTTTCAGGAAGCGGCGAATGGAATCGAGCGATTCGATCTTGCCGTCGGTTCTCGAAGTCGATTTGCCGAACGGCGGCAGCAGGTACAGACCCTCGCGCTTTCTCGAAAGGTCCCATGCCTTGCCGGAGCCGAGGTGGTCCATCAAGGACTGGTAGTTATCCTCCGTGATGATGCCGACCTTGTTGAGGCCGGAGTTCACCATGTTGGAGAGGGTGAAGTCAACCAAACGGTAACGGCCGCCGAACGGCACGGAAGCCATCACGCGCAGCTCCGTCAGATCGCGTACTCTTTCTTCGTGTGCATAGGCAAAGATGATGCCCAAAACATTATTTCCAAACATTATGCCTGCGCCTCCTTATCGATCATTTCCTTCGGCTCCACAACGGTGCCCTCAGAGAGCTTGCAGTCCGGGCCTACGACCGCCACGCCCCAATCGTCTCTGTTTTCCATGTCCTCCGGGCGTTTACCGATGACGCAGTTCTTGCCGATGACGGCGTTCTCCGCCACGATTGCATACTGCACCTTCGCACCTTCTTCAATCACAGCGCCCGGCATCACGATGGAGTCCGTCACAGTCGCGGTCGGCGCCACATAAACGCCGTGGAACAATACAGAGAACTCAAGATCGCCGTATACGTTGCAGCCCTCTGCTACGAGTGAGTTCTGCACCTTTGCGCCCTTTGCAATGTAATGCGGCGGCATGACCGGGTTTCTGGAATAAATTTTCCAGTCGTCACGGGAAAGGTCAAGACCGGCCTTCGGGTTCAAAAGGTCCATATTGGATTCCCACAGGCTGTCAATCGTGCCGACGTCCTTCCAGTAGCCCTCAAAGCGGTACGCAAACATACGCTCGCCTGCGTTCAGCATGGTGGGCAGCACATCCTTACCGAAGTCATTCGAGGAGTTCGGATTCTTCTCGTCCGCTTCCAGATACGCGCGCAGCTTCTTCCAGGAGAAGACGTAAATGCCCATGGAAGCCTTGTTGCTCTTCGGCACAGCCGGCTTCTCGTCAAATTCGTAAATAGAGCCGTCCGGGTTCGTGTTCAGAATACCGAAGCGAGAAGCCTCCTCCATCGGCACTTCGTAAACGGCGATGGTGCAGGCCGCATCGTGCTCCTTGTGATACGCAATCATCTTGGAGTAATCCATCTTGTAGATGTGGTCGCCGCTCAGCACAACCACGTAATCCGGGTTGTAGCGCTCAATAAACGGTATATTCTGGTAAATGGCATTTGCCGTGCCCTTGTACCAGTCAGAGCCGCTGCTCTGCTCGTACGGCTGCAAAATATGTACGCCGGCGTTCATACTGTCGAGATCCCACGGCTGGCCGGAACCGATGTATTCGTTCAGCTCGAGCGGCTGATACTGTGTCAGAACACCCACGGTCTCAATGCCGGAGTTCACACAGTTGGAAAGCGGAAAGTCGATAATACGGTACTTGCCTCCAAACGGAACAGCCGGCTTTGCGAGGTTCTTGGTAAGAACACCGAGACGGCTGCCACGGCCGCCTGCCAGCAGCATTGCAACTACTTCTTGCTTAGGTAACATGACTGATGATCCCCTCTCTAGTAGATTTCGAGCGTTCCGGCATTTTGCCGCCGCCCGTATATTGTTTCATATAAAATGAATCAGGCTTTTTTCTTTGCGGCTTTTGTGCCGGCCGCCTTTTTGGCTGCGGGCTTTTTGGCCGCCGTCTTTGTCGTCTTCGCAGCGGGCTTCTTTGCCGCCTTGCGCTTGCAGCGCAGGAAGAACACCGTGTTCTCCGGCAGCGTCAGCGAAATGCTCTGCTCAAAGCCGTGCATCGCTTCATCCACGGTGCGGATGTTGCTGCCGTTCGTAAAGCCCGTGCCGCCAAACTCCGCAGCGTCGGAGGTAAACACCTCTTCGTAAACGCCCGCGTACGGCACGCCGATGCAGTAATTCTCGCGGCGGACCGGCAGGAAATTGCACACGACAATCAGCTCGTTGCCTTCGCGGTCAAAGCGGCGGAACGCAATAACGCTCTGGCTGTCGTCGTCGTTCGAGATCCACGAGAAGCCCTCCCACGAGAAATCGATCTCCCACAGCTCGGAACGGCCGAGGTAGAACGCGTTGAGCTTTTTAAAGAACGTCTGCGCCATCTGGTGCTCAGGGTATTGCAGCAAATTCCACTCGAGTTCTTCGTTAAAGTTCCACTCGTCGTGCTGCGAGAACTCCGTGCCCATAAACTGCAATTTTTTGCCCGGGTGTGCCATCATGTAGGTCGCAAAGCAGCGTACGCCTGCAGCCTTTTGCTCCGGCGTGCCCGGCATCTTATTATAGAGAGAACCCTTGCCGTAAACGACCTCATCGTGCGAGATCGGCAAAATGAAATTCTCGGAGAACGCATAGAAGAACGAGAACGTCAGGCTGTTGTGGTTGCCCTTTCTAAATAGCGGATCCAAAGACATGTAGCGCAACATGTCGTTCATCCAGCCCATGTTCCATTTATAATTGAATCCGAGACCGCCCATGTAAGTCGGCTTCGTCACCATCGGCCACGCGGTGCTTTCTTCGGCAATCATCATGACCTCCGGCACCTCGGCGAAAATCGCCTCGTTCAGTCTTTGTAAGAACGCAATGGCCTCCAGATTTTCCTTGCCGCCGTTCTTATTCGGGATCCACTCGCCATCCTTGCGGTTGTAGTCAAGGTACAGCATTGAGGCCACAGCGTCCACGCGCAAGCCGTCAATGTGGTATTCCTTCACCCAGAACAGTGCGCTGCTCATCAAAAAGCTGATGACTTCCGTGCGGCCGTAGTCAAACACCAGCGTGCCCCACTCCTTGTGCTCGCCCTTTCTCGGGTCTGCATATTCATAGCACGGCATGCCGTCAAATTTCGCAAGGCCAGCCTTGTCGCGCGGGAAGTGTCCCGGCACCCAGTCCATAATCACGCCGATGCCCGCTTGGTGGCAGCGGTCGATAAAGCGCATAAAGTCCTTCGGCGTGCCGTAGCGGGAGGTCGGCGCAAAGTAGCCCGTCACCTGATAGCCCCAGGAAGCGTCGAACGGGTATTCCGTCAACGGCATCAACTCAATGTGCGTAAAGCCCATTTCCTGCACATACGGGATCAGCTCGTCACCGAGCTTGTCATAAGAGAACACGTTGCCGTCCGCATATTTGCGCCAGGAGCCTGCGTGCATCTCGTAGATGTTCACCGGCTGGTTATAATGCGGGTATTTTTTCTTGTGCTCAAACCAGCGGCCGTCGTTCCACTTGTACCCCGAAATGTCGTAGTAGCGGGAAGCCGTGCCCGGGCGTGTCTCTGCGTGGAACGCATACGGGTCGGCCTTGTACGTCACCGTGCCGTCCTTCGCCGTAATGACGAGCTTATACGCGTCAAATTCCTTTAAGGGTTCGTCCGTATAGCCCTCCCAAACTGCGTCGTCGATCTTTGTAAGCGGATACTTTTTCGGATCCCATTCACAGAAATCACCGGTAATGGCGACTGCCTGCGCGTTCGGCGCCCATACGCGGCACACGGTGCATGCCTTCCCGTCCTTCACCGTGTTGTGCACACCCATGTATTCATAGGAATGGCTGTTTTTGCCGCTGCGGAACAAATAAAGCGGAACATTGCCTTCCGGCGCCGTTTTGTTTATCATCTCACTCATACGTCCTGTCCTTTCCATTCGGAACATCCCGGCGAACGCCGGCGGTGCATGCCATTCTCATTTTTGCACCCGCAGTCCGTCCGAATTTTTTGGCGCACAGCGTCTTATTTTCCTATTTTCCTTGCCGTTCAATTTAATAAAAGACGCTCTGCACCAATGTTTATACTAATAATACCACAACAAGAAAAAAGTTCAAGGGCTTTTAGCTAATTTCTAACAATAATCCATGAAAACTCACTTCGGTTTGTATAGTTTCAATAACTAACCACCGATAAAACCCACATAAAGGCAAGCTTCTCCGCCGCATTTCAGCCCACTTGCGGCGTTCCCCGTGCATTCTGTGTTTTCAGTATACTGCCCCCGCGTTAAATACAGTGTCGGAAAAAGGAAAGTTTACTGAAACTTTCTGTAAATCCCTCCGCAAAAATCACGTCATCTCCAAATTAGCGTTTGACAAATCCCATTTTCTGTGGTAGAATACATAATACAGTTGATATGGAAGCGTAGCTCAGCTGGTTAGAGTGCCTGCTTCACACGCAGGAGGTCCGCGGTTCGAGCCCGCGCGTTTCCACCAAAAAAGAGCTGTCTCTTTAGAGACAGCTCTTTTGCTATGCTCAATCCCAATCCCCCGCTTGACAAATCCCCGAACCGTTTCCTCGGTTCACTTCATCCTACCAAATCATACACGACCTAACAAGATTTTTACTTATAAAAATCCCACCGCACCACACGGGAGCTTTCAGGGCCCGTATGGCACGGTGGGGTTATAACTTCTCTGCAAGGGGAAAACGCAGAAGATGGGTTATCCGTTTTTTTCGGGGACAAACATCATTACAAAACTAACGAGCAAAGACACACAGCAACACCAAATGGCCTTTGTCCCAAGCAGGCCACTCATCAGGCTGCCAAGGCCGGCGCCGATGCCGAACACAAAAATAACACCGAAATACGTCAGCGATTTCTGCAAAATCTCTTTATCCCGCGTTCTGAAATACGCGCACAGTGCCTCGGTGCCGGAGCGCATGTTGCCGATGCACATCGTGCTTGCATACGCGTGGCCGCGCACCTTGTGGAACGCCTGCACCTGCATGGCACATACAAACGAGACCATCGCGTTCGCAAGCGGTTCAAAGTATGCCGGCAAAAAGCCGACGACAAGCAAAAACACGATCTCGCAGAACAAAATGATCTGCCGCCAGTGGATTTTCTCATACGTCTTAAAACAAATGTGTATCAGCTCCGCGACCGCTGTACCGATCAAAAACGATACCACCGGGATAAGGTACTTCACCACGTTCGGCCAGTCCTTCTGGAACAGCGCCGTGCTCAAAAAAACAATGTTGCCCGTCTGCGCGTTGGCAAAAACCTCGCCGCGACAAAAGTAGGTATATGCGTCCTGAAATCCGCCGGAGAGAATGATGAACACTGCCGCGCGGAAGCTGTCGGACATCTGTCCGTGCAGATGAAACAGCTCAGCGACCTTCATAGACGTGCTCCTTTTCCGGCACAGTGAAAACGACCGCCGTGTACGAGAGCACAAAGCCGAGCGCATACAGGGCAAGCGCAATGTAACTGCCGCCCACAACGCATTTTGCAATCATCCCAAGGAAAAAGCCAATCGCAAATACAGCCGCCGTAAAGCGAACGCGACCGGTATCCTCGCCGATGTGCTGTGCTGCATGCACCACCATCGCCAGCATACCTGCGTCAAAGAAAATACCCATAATGATTTCAAAAACTACCGCTTCCATTTTATACCCTCCTTCGTTTGGCGCACAAAACCTTGAAACGCCGCTTTTTATCTACGCTTTTCAGCACAAAATCTGCGCGAAATCATCTTGACTTCCCACAGCGTTACCATTATAATACTCTTATATTCATGTGTAAAATCTATAATCTATATATCTAAAATATCGTTATGATATAGCAAGGGGAACAGGGCCAACATGTACATCAGTTATGATTACTATCGAATTTTTTATTACGTTGCAAAATACGGTAACCTCTCGCAGGCCGCAAAGCAGCTTTTAAATAACCAGCCGAACATGACGCGCGCCATCAAAAACCTGGAAGGCGAACTCGGGTGTCCACTGTTTCTGCGCACAAACCGCGGCATGAAATTGACGCCGGAGGGCGAGCGCTTGTACGCCCACGTGCGCATCGCGTTCGAGCATATCGAAGCCGGAGAAGCGGAGATCACCGAGAGCCGCACGCTGCAAACCGGCACCGTGTACGTCGCCGCAAGCGAGGTCGCGCTGCGCTGCCTGCTGCTGCCCGTGCTCAAAGAATTCCGCCTTCTCCACCCCGGCATCCATATCCGCATCAGCAACCACTCCACGCCGCAGGCTATCGCCGCGTTAAAAGAGGGCACAGCGGATATTGCCGTCGTCACCACCCCCACCGCACCGTCCGCCTCGCTCACCGAAACACCTGTCCGGCCCATCCACGAGTATGCCGTATGTTCACCGTTTTTCGAAACGCTCACAAACCGCCAAGTAAAGCTTGAGGAGCTCTTAGAATTCCCGCTCATCTCGCTCGGCGCCGATACCAAATCGTTCGAGTTCTATTCTAGGTTCTTCGCCGCGCATGGTCTGCCGTACCACCCGGATATCGAAGCGTTCACTGCCGACCAAATTTTGCCCATGGTCGAAGCCGATCTCGGCATTGGGTTCGTGCCGGAAGAATTCTTGGAAAAATGGTCAAATGTCTGTCGCATCGATTTGGAAGAGAAAATACCGGAAAGAAGCGTCGTCGTCATCAAACGGAAAGGCCAACCCCTGAGCGTCGCCGCCAAAGAGCTCGAAAAAATGATCCTCGCCGCCGAAAAGTGAATGATCAAAAAGGAAGCACGCCTCAAATGAACTGCACCCCATTTGTTAGACAGTATGGTACACTGTTTAAGAAATGGGGTGTTTTTATATTTCAAAGGGAATACCGCTTAAAAGCAACCCTCTTCGGGCGGCAAAAAAGGCGGCCGAACCGCATCCGAAAACGCAGTTCAGCCGCCGAAATTCTATATTCTAATTATCGCTTACAATTTCTGACAGAACTCCACTTTTTCACCGTTCGGACCTTTCACGGTGAAAAACTTCACGCCGTTCGCCCAAAACGGCAGCCCGTGAATCTCGTCGTCGAGCATCGTAAGCCCCGCTTCCTTCGCCGCTGCGAACGCCGCTTCAACATCCGTCGTGTCGAGCGCAATGTGGTCGATGGCGCCGGGCTTCCCCACCGCCGCGTGGTTCTCATACGTCTCAATGACTAAATTTTTGAGCTGCAAAAACGTCACGCGCTCGTTCGCCGCCTCGTTTACGGTCTCTAAAACCGGCTGAAAACCGATGGTTTCATAAAACGCAACGGTCTTTTCTAAATCGTTCGTCGGCACGCCGATGTGCTGCACACCGGTCAGCATTTCGGGAAATTTCATAAGTATCACCTTTCATTTTTAAAATAGCAAAGCAGCGCCGCAAAACTCCGCACGGCACTGCTTTAAACCGCTCTCGCGGAAATTCACCAATAAATTTACTTAAATATCATCGAAAGCAAGCCCGTAGACTGTAAGAACAGCACCAGCATCATCACAGGCGCTACGTAGCGGATCATCACGTAATACATACGCTTGCGGCGGAACTTATACCCTCCGCGCTCCATCTCGTCCGCCACATATTTCGGCGATTTCACCCAGCCGATCAAAATGGTGGAAAGCAGCGCGATCAGCGGCATCATAACGCTGTTGCTGACGTAGTCCATAATGTCCAGAAGCTGCGCGCTCGAGCCGTTCGGCAGCGTCACGTTGAAGTAGAACACGCTGTACCCGAGCGTGATCACCGCGGAAGCTGCGAGGTAAATCAGCGCCAGCACAAGCGTCGTCTTCTTTCTGTCCGTGTGGAAGATCTCCATACAGTTCGCAACGATAGACTCTAAAACCGAAATGCAGGAGGTTAGCGTCGCAAAAATTGCGGAGATGAAGAACAGCACACCGACCACCGTGCCCGCCGGGCCCATCGCGTCAAACACCTTAGGCAAAGACACAAACATCAGGCTCGGGCCTGCGCCCATGCCGTCCGTGCCGGAGAACACGAATACCGCCGGAATGATCATCACGCCTGCAAGCAGCGCCACGCCGGTGTCGAAAAACTCGATCTGCGAAACGGATTTGTTGAGGTCAACCTCCGGCTTCACATACGAACCGTAGGTGATCATAATGCCCATCGAAACGCTCAGCGAGAAGAACAGCTGGCTCATTGCATCGAGCAAAATCTGCAAAAAGCGCTCCACGGTCAGCCCCTCAAAGTGCGGGGTGATGTAGTAGAGGAAGCCCTGTAAACCCGTGCGCACGTTGCCGTCCGCGTCCTCGTGCTTTAACGTCAGCGAGTAAATCGCAATAATAACAACAAGAACCAGCAGCACCGGCATCATGAATTTCGATACCTTCTCAATGCCGCTCTCAACGCCCTTATACACAATGAACGCTGTCACCGCCATAAACAGCAGGCCGAACACCACAGGCGACACCGGCGACGTGATAAACGACGTAAAGTAGTCGTCCTGCGCCGCGCTCGAAGCCTGCCCCGTCAGATACACGCACGCGTACTTCGTGATCCAGCCGCCGATGACCGCGTAATACGTCATGATGAGCACCGGAACCAAAAACGTCAGCACACCAAGGAACTTCCACTTCGGGTGCATCTCCTCGTATGCGCCGATGGCACTTTTCTGCGTCTTTCTGCCAATCGCAATGTCGGAAGTCAGCAGCGTAAAGCCGAACGTCAGCACCAACACCAGATAAATGATGAGGAACAGTCCGCCGCCGTCCTTTGCCGCAAGGTACGGAAAGCGCCACAAATTGCCCACGCCCACCGCGCTGCCGGCCGCCGCCAGCACAAAGCCGAGCTGCCCGGAAAAATTGCTTGTTTTTTTCTCCATAGTCCTATACACTCCTCCGTAAAATACCTGCTATACCCCAAAAGCCAAACTGCCGCACTTTTCGAATATATACGTATTAGTATACTACTTTAACTCAGAGAAGTAAAGAAAATTTCCCACAATTTTCCCGCAAAATGCGGAAAACACCGAATTTCTCCGGTGTCTCCCTTTCCAGACTTTTTGGGGTCATTTCAGAACGCATCGGGGCTGTCTTTATATTCCGCACATTCGACAGGGAATGTGCGGTTTTTATATAATGATTTACGGCTGTGATGACGCGTTTTTCAAACCAAAAGAACCGTGGTCTTGCAAACCGTGGCTCGAAAATTTCGCAGAGCGGTGAACTCTGCGATAGACCGGAAGATTAAGAGAAAGAGGATAAGTAAGATGTTTTATGTTCACCGATGAGGAAATCAAGGAAGACGCTGATTCATAGTGAAACCAGCGGCTTGATTTACAGTGTGTTCAGCTGAAAATGGGCAAAAAATAACGGTCACACAATCCAAGAGGACTGTGTGACCGTATTTATATCGGTTGTTTTGCCTACGCTACTGCGTCAACTTTTTACTGGCGCGGATTGCGGATAGCAGCCTGCGCCGCAGCAAGACGAGCGATCGGTACACGGAACGGAGAGCAGGAAACGTAGGTGAGGCCAACGTTATGGCAGAACTCGACGGAAGTCGGGTCGCCGCCGTGCTCGCCGCAGATACCAAGCTTGATGTCCGGGCGGGTGGACTTACCGAGCTCGCAAGCCATCTTAACGAGCTTGCCTACGCCGACCTGGTCGAGCTTTGCGAACGGATCGTTCTCGTAGATCTTCTTATCATAGTAAGCGCCGAGGAACTTGCCTGCGTCGTCACGGCTGAAGCCGAAGGTCATCTGAGTAAGGTCGTTCGTACCGAAGGAGAAGTACTCTGCTTCCTTCGCGATCTCGTCAGCCGTCAGAGCAGCTCTCGGGATCTCGATCATGGTGCCGACCTTGTAGGTCATGGAAGAGCCTGCCTCTGCGATGAGCTTATCAGCCGTTGCAGTGACAACGCCCTTAACGTATGCCAGCTCCTTGACTTCGCCAACGAGCGGGATCATGATTTCCGGAACGATGTTCCAATCCGGGTGCTTAGCGGAGACATTCAGCGCAGCCTTGATAACTGCGGAGGTCTGCATCTCTGCAATTTCCGGATAAGTGACAGCCAGACGGCAGCCACGGTGACCCATCATCGGGTTGAACTCGTGGAGGCCGGAGATGATTGCCTTAACCTGCTCGACAGTCTTGCCGGTGGACTTAGCCAGCAGCTCGATGTCAGCTTCTTCGGTCGGAACGAACTCATGCAGCGGCGGATCGAGGAAACGGATGTTAACCGGCTCGCCTTCCATGGTCTCGTAGAGCTTCTCAAAGTCGCCCTGCTGCATCGGCTCGAGCTTAGCAAGGGCAGCTTTTCTGCCTTCGACGGTGTCAGCGCAGATCATCTCGCGGATAGCTGCGATTCTGTCCGGATCGAAGAACATGTGCTCGGTACGGCAGAGGCCGATGCCTTCTGCGCCGAGGCGCTTTGCATCGATAGCGTTCTGCGGGGTATCGGCATTCGTACGAACCTTCATCTGACGGAACTTGTCCGCGAGACCCATAATGCGGCCGAAGTCACCGGAATTGACGGAAGCCGGAACGGTCGGGATGAGGCCGTCATAGATGTTGCCGGTGGAGCCATCGATGGAGATGTAATCGCCCTCGTGGTAGGTCTTACCGGCGAGCTCGAACTTCTTGTTCTCTTCATCCATGGTGATAGCGGAGCAACCGGAAACACAGCAGGTGCCCATGCCACGCGCAACAACAGCTGCGTGGGAGGTCATGCCGCCGCGAACGGTGAGGATGCCCTGTGCAGCCTTCATGCCTTCGATGTCCTCCGGGGAGGTCTCAAGGCGAACGAGGACGACCTTTTCGCCCTTCTCGTTCCAAACCTTTGCATCTTCAGCGGTGAAGACGATCTTGCCGCAAGCAGCACCGGGAGATGCAGCCAGAGCCTTAGCGACCGGGGTAGCAGCCTTAAGAGCCTTAACGTCGAACTGCGGGTGCAGCAGAGCGTCGAGGTTTCTCGGCTCGATCATGAGAACAGCCTGCTTCTCGTCGATCATGCCTTCGTCGATGAGGTCGCAAGCGATCTTCAGAGCAGCAGCCGGCGTTCTCTTGCCGTTACGGGTCTGGAGCATGTAGAGGTGCTTGTCCTCGATGGTGAACTCCATGTCCTGCATGTCTCTGTAATGATTTTCAAGGGTGTTGCAGATATCTACGAACTGCTCGTAAACTTCCGGCATGACTTCCTTGAGCTGGTCGATGTGCTGCGGGGTGCGGACACCTGCAACAACGTCTTCGCCCTGTGCGTTCATGAGGAACTCACCGGTGAGAACCTTTTCGCCGGTGGACGGGTTACGGGTAAACGCAACACCGGTGCCGGAGGTCTCGCCCATGTTGCCGAATGCCATCATCTGCACGTTAACAGCGGTACCCCAGGAATACGGGATATCGTTGTCGCGGCGGTAGACGTTTGCACGCGGGTTGTCCCAGGAACGGAAAACAGCCTTGATAGCGCCCATGAGCTGTTCCTTCGGATCGTACGGGAAGTCCTCGCCGATCTTTTCCTTATACTCAGCCTTAAACTGATTTGCGAGCTCCTTCAGGTCGTCAGCGGTCAGCTCAACGTCCTGCGTTACGCCCTTCTTAGCCTTCATCGCGTCGATGAGCTGCTCGAAGTACTTCTTGCCGACTTCCATAACGACGTCGGAATACATCTGGATAAATCTTCTGTAGCAGTCATAAGCCCAGCGCGGGTTGCCGGACTTCTTAGCCATAACTTCAACAACGTCCTCGTTGAGGCCGAGGTTGAGGATGGTATCCATCATGCCAGGCATGGATGCGCGTGCACCGGAACGGACGGAAACGAGAAGCGGGTTCTCCTGATCGCCGAACTTCTTGCCGGTGATCTGCTCCATCTTTTCAATGTACTCCATAATTTCAGCCTGGATCTCATCGTTGATGCGGCGGCCGTCTTCGTAATACTGGGTGCAGGCTTCGGTGGAAATGGTGAAGCCCTGCGGAACGGGCAGGCCGAGGTTCGTCATCTCAGCAAGGTTTGCGCCCTTACCGCCGAGAAGCTCGCGCATGCTCGCGTTGCCTTCTGTGAACAAATAGACATACTTTTTGCTCATGGGAAACTACCTCCTTGAAAATTTACACGGTTAAACCGAGTATTAACTGATTTTTCCGGCGAAAAAGGCGTAAAAAACTTATTCACTGTTTCGCCGCACTCTATTATACCAAATATGTTTGCGAATTTCCATACCTTTTTTCGAGAAATCGGCTGTTTTCGAAAATTTTTCGCAGAATTTTTCTTTTAGACAGATTTTTGCGCCGCAAAACGATTTTTTAAAGCGGGTTTTCCCGCGTTTTCGGACAAAATAGGCTTGCAAAACCCTTTTGCGGGTGGCATAATATAATATATTTGAAAAGCGGGCATGCCCGCAAACACACACGCAGAGAAAAGCGCAGCGGCGAAGGGTCTCCCCCCTTTCGGCGGCTGTGCGGCTTCTGCGTGCCTTTCGGCATCCCCGAAAACGGGCGGTGCGAAAAAGAAGACAAAAACATTGATGTAAAAAGGAACATTCCATGAAGCTTTTTTCTAAAAACGATCAAACTTCGGGCGGCGCGGACTGGCTGATCGTGGGACTCGGCAACCCGGGCCCGAAATATGAGATGACACGCCACAACGCCGGTTTTTTAATGCTGGACGCCATCGCGGAGCACTTTAACATTGAGGTGCGCCGCGTGAAATTCAAGGGCCTTTACGGCAAGGGCACCATTGCGGGACAGAGCGCCGTGCTTTTAAAGCCCTCCACCTTTATGAATTTGAGCGGACAGTCCGTAACGGAAGCGATGAACTTCTTTCATATTCCGCCGGAGCGCACGCTGATTGTATTCGACGACATTTCGCTTGACGTTGGGCGCACGCGCATCCGCTTAAAGGGCAGTGCAGGCGGGCACAACGGCATGAAGAACATCATTTATCTGAGTGGCAGCGACCTGTTCCCGCGCATGAAGATCGGCGTAGGCAGCAAGCCCGAAGGCTGGGACCTTGCGGACTGGGTACTCTCCCGCTTTACAAATGACGAGATGAAAACGCTAAAAACCGTTTCCGAAAACGTAACGGACGCCGTGGAGCTGCTCCTCTCCGGTGCGCCGGACAAGGCGATGAACCGCTATAATTCCTGAGCGGCTCCCCGAAAGGAACACTACTATGCGTATGAATTTTTTGAATGACGCGCTCGGGCGCGTGCCGGAATACCGCGCGATCGAAAACGCTGTGCGGCAGCGCAAGACGCCGGTGGCCGTGACGGGTTTGGCTTCCATTCACAAAGCAAATATTCTGCACACGCTGCTTTCTGCCATGTCGAAAAAAGCGCTGTTTATTGCGGGCGACGAAGCGGAAGCGACGCGTATGCTGGAAGACCTGAACGCGATGGGCGTGACTTCTGCGTTTTACCCCCTGCGCGATTTCAGCCTGCGCGACACGGAGGGCAGCTCGCATGAATATGAGCGCCAGCGCATCGAAGCACTGACGCTGCTGCAAACCGGGCAGTGCACCTGCATTGTGACGACGATCGACGCGGCATTGCAGTATGTTCTGCCGCCAAAAAAGCTGAAAGAGCGCACGGTGAAACTTTCTGCCGGACAGGAAATTTCGGTGGATGAGATTGTGCGGGCACTGGTGCGCTGTGGCTATGTGCGCGCCGATCAGATTGACGGCACGGGTCAGTTTGCGCGCCGCGGCGGCATTGTGGACTTCTACTCCCCCGGCGGCAAAGCACCGGTGCGTGTGGAATTCTGGGGCGACGAGATCGACACCATCTCGTATTTTGACGCGGAGACGCAACGCCGCACCGACCAGATCACGGAGGTGACCATCTCCCCTGCCGTAGAGGTCGTGCCGGACAGCATGAGTATCCTTGCAAAGAAACTCGAGGCACACGCAAAAACGCTGCGCGGCAAGGCGGCGCCTGCCGCAAAGGAAGTGCTGCTGCGCGAGGCGGATAAACTGAAAAACGGCCTGCACATTGGGTGCATGGACAAATATTACACGTTCGTTTACGAGACAGTCGCAACGCTGTTCGATTATTTTGACACGGATGCGCTGCTGGTGTTCTCTGAAGGCTCGAAACTAAAGGAACGCATGCGCACGACGCTGTGGCAGTGGGGCGAGGATGTACGCGGACTGCTCGCGGAGGGCGTGCTGTGCCGCGGGCTTGACATGTATACCGAGACGTATGAATACGCCTTAAAGCGTGCGGAGGACACGGCGAGTGTTTATATGGACGCGTTTGCACGCGGCTCTTACGACACGCCGACAAAAGCGCTTGTGAACATGACGGTGCGGCAGCTTTCCGTTTGGGGCGGCAGCACGCAGCTTTTGGCCGAAGACCTGACGGCTGCGCTGCACAACCGGCATGCCTGTGCTGTTTTAGCCGGCACGGAGCGCGCCGCGATGAACGTGGCGGCAGATTTAAAGGCCGCCGGACTGCCTGCGGGCTATTTTGAGAGCCTTTCCGCCATCACGCCGGGCACGGTGGCCGTTGTGGCGGGTACGCTTTCCGCAGGCTTTGAATACCCGAACGCGAAATTTACGCTCATCACGCACGGGCGCATGAGCGCGGGCAGCCAGCCGAAAGCGAAAAAAAAGGACAAAAACAGCAAGGCCGTTTACAGCCTTGCCGAGCTGACCCCCGGCGATTATGTAGTGCACGCAACGCACGGCATCGGCATTTTTGAGGGCATCCACAAAATCGACATGCAGGGCATCACGAAGGACTACATCAAGCTGCGGTACGCGAAAAACGACACCTTATATGTGCCGGTGACACAGCTCGATTTAGTTGCGAAATACATCGGTCCGCGTGAGGATTCCGGCGTAAAGCTGCACCGCCTTGGCGGCACGGAATGGCAGAAATCGAAAGCGCGCGTACGCGCCGCCGTAAAGGACATCGCAAAGGAGCTTATTGTTTTATACGCTCAACGCATGAAGCAGAAGGGCTTTGCGTTCCCCGAAGACAACGAATGGCAGCACGATTTTGAGGCGCACTTTGAATACAACGAAACGGACGACCAGCTGCGCTGCATCAACGAGATTAAAAACGACATGGAGCGTGAAGCGCCGATGGACAGACTGCTGTGCGGCGATGTTGGCTTCGGCAAGACGGAGGTCGCCTTGCGCGCGGCGTTTAAGTGCATCACCGCCGGCAAGCAGTGCGCCATCTTGGTGCCGACGACGATTTTGGCGTGGCAGCACTACCAGACCGTTTTAAAGCGTATGGAGGGCTTCCCCGTGGATGTGGAGCTGCTCTCCCGCTTCCGCACGCCGCGTCAGCAGGACGAAATTTTGAGAAAACTGAGACGCGGCAGCATTGACCTCATCGTCGGCACACACCGGCTGGTCTCGAAAGACGTGCAGTTTAAGGACCTCGGCCTTGTCATCATCGACGAGGAGCAGCGCTTCGGCGTGCAGCAGAAAGAACGGCTGAAAGACGTGTGTAAATCTGCCGATATTCTGACGCTTTCCGCAACGCCGATCCCGCGCACCTTGAACATGGCGCTTTCCGGTATACGCGATATGTCCGTCATTGAAGAAGCGCCGCACGACCGTCACCCGGTGCAGACATACGTAATGGAATATGACCCGGGCGTCATCTCCGACGCCATCAAAAAAGAACTGCGCCGCGGCGGGCAGGTGTATTACCTACACAATGACGTAGCATCGATTGAGCGCGTGGCGGCGGGTATTCGCGAGCGCGTGCCGGAGGCGAGGATCGGCATCGGCCACGGCAAAATGAGCGAGCAAGAGCTCTCCGAAGTCTGGCGGCGTTTGATGGAGCATGAAATTGACGTGCTCGTCTGCACGACGATCATTGAGACGGGCGTGGACGTGCCAAACGCGAACACCCTGATCATCGACAACGCCGACCGCATGGGACTTTCGCAGCTGCACCAGCTGCGCGGACGCGTGGGCCGCAGCACCCGCCGCGCTTACGCGTACTTTACGTTTACACGCGGCAAGGTTTTGAGTGAGATTTCGCAGAAGCGTTTGGCGGCGATACGCGAATTTACGGAGTTCGGCTCCGGCTTTAAGATTGCGATGCGCGACCTCGAGATTCGCGGCGCAGGCAATATCCTCGGTGGCGAGCAGCACGGGCACATGGAAAGCGTGGGCTATGACATGTACTTGAAGCTCTTAAACGAAGCCGTGGCCATGATGAAAGGCGAAGCGCCCGAGAACCCCGTGGAGGAATGCACCGTGGACATGCAGGTGCAGGCGCATATCCCGGAAAGCTACATCGATTCCACCGCGCTGCGTTTGGATGTTTACCGCCGCATCGCAGACATTAAAACGTATGAGGATTCGAGCGATGTTGTGGATGAGCTCATTGACCGCTTCGGCGAGCCGCCCGAAAGCGTTTATGGGCTTATTGACATTGCTTTGCTGCGCAACCGCGCGACACAGCTTGGCATTACGGAAGTCAAGCAGCAGGCAAACGCGCTTCTGCTCTACAAAGATAAGTTTGACATGGAGCGCGTGAAGCGCCTCATTCAGGGCATGCCGAACAAGGTGATGCTCTCCGCCGGCAGCCGCCCGTACATCAGCGTGGCGCTGGGCGGCAAGGCACCGCTCACCGTTTTGGAGGACGTTTTGAAAGTTCTCTGCGGCGATGAGGACGCGAAAGCGCCGAAACCCGCTACAAAATAACTGGACATTTTGCCGTATCGGCGGTATAATAAACAACAGCAAACCTTTGTGGACATTTTGTCCGCAATATTTAAGAAAGGTACGGAACAAACACCATGAAAAGAATCGCAAAGATTACCGTGGCGCTGCTTTTAGCCGTTGCCATGTGCTTCAGCCTTGCGGGCTGCTACGATGAGGATCTGAACTGGTCCGCAAAGTACGACGACACCGAGCTGCCTGCCGGCGCATACATTTACTACCTCTCCATTGCGTACAATGAAGCGGCTTCTAAGGTCTCTACCGAAGACGAGGTCTTGAAGTCCGAAATCGACGGCACGCCGGCCGAGACGTGGATCAAAAACCGCGCGGACGAGTATGTGAACCAGTATTTCTATATTCAGAACGAAATGAAGCGTCTGGGCCTTGAAATGACCGACGAGGATTACAGCACATGCCTCCAGACCACCGAGAGCTACTGGAACTACTTCGGCACGAGCTTTGAAAAGTTCGGCATTGCAAAAACCTCCTTTGACATTGCGTATTCCCAGTATAACAGAATGTACCTTAAGGTCTTCAACGCGCTGTACGGCGAGGGCGGCGAAAACGAAGTGCCGGAAAGCGAGCTGCGCCAGCACATTGAGGACGATTACTACGACTACGAGTATTTCTCTGCGCCGCTGACGAAGACAGATGATGACAATAAATCTGTTGACCTGACCGACGAGGAAAAGGCCGACCTCAAGGAGACGCTGGAAAAATACAAGACGAAGATCGAATCCGGCGCAATGACCGTAAACGACGCTGCAACGGACTATGCGCTCAAAGTACAGCAGGACTCCACCTACCAGACCGGCATCAAGGACGAAAACGGTATGCAGTCAAGCTACATGCCGGACGCGTTCATCTCTGCGATTAAGGAGATGAACGAAGGCGACGTGGAGGTCGTGGAATCGACAAAGTACATGATCGTTCTGCACCGTCTGCCGATCAAGGAGGACGAAGACACGCTGCTGGAGAGCAGTGACAACCGCTCGCAGCTTTTGCTTGAGCTGAAGAACACCGAATACGCCGATGCTGTCAGCGCGGCTGCACAGAGCTTTGAGGGCGTGGAATGGAACCAGAAGGTACTGAACCGCTACAAGCCCTCTATGTTTGCGGACACCACGAAGAACGGCACGTCTTCCGTCGCTTCTGAAAGCGGCGACGAAAGCGCTTCTTCCGAGGAGAGCAGTGCGGAATCTTCCGAAACTTCTTCCGAGACGAGTGAGACTTCTTCTGAATCTTCCGCTGAGTAAATCATAAAATAAAGGCAGCATGGGTATTGCTTCATGCTGCCTTTTTGCTTACAAAATTTTTTAAAAGGGGACGAGACTATGGACTTTTGGAAACGGGCACAGGAACTGAAAGACGAGATCACCCAAAACCGCAGGCGTATTCATCAGAATGCCGAGGTGGGGTTGAACCTACCGAACACAAAGGCGTTTGTGATGGAAAAGCTGCGCGAATACGGCCTAAAGCCGACAGAATGCGGACATGGCGTGACAGCGACACTCGGCAAGCCCGGCAAAACGCTTTTGCTGCGCGCCGACATGGACGCGCTGCCGATGCCGGAGGAGAGCGGCGAGCCGTTTGCCTGCCCCACCGGCGAAACGGCTCATGCCTGCGGACACGATATGCACACGGCGATGCTGCTGACGGCGGCGAAAATGCTGAAAGAAAACGAAGACGCGCTTTGCGGCACGGTGAAATTGATGTTCCAGCCCGCGGAGGAGACATTCGAAGGCGCGCGCGATATGCTGGAAAATGGATTGCTTGAAAATCCGCCGGTCGATGCGGCGCTCGCGTACCACGTGGCGGCAGGTAAATCGCCCGTGGGCTTTGTGATGTATAACGACTCGGGCGTGATGATGACTTCCGTAGACGGATTTGAGATTACGGTTCACGGGCGCGGCTCGCACGGTGCGAACCCGAACCTTGCCATTGACCCCATCAACGTAGGCGTGCACATTCATCTCGCCTTGCAGGAACTCATCGCGCGCGAAAGCGACCCGACAAAGACGTGCGTTTTGACAATCGGGCAGTTTATGGCCGGAACCGCCGCGAACATCATCCCGGACACGGCCGTGCTGCGCGGCACCATCCGCACGAACGACAAAAAGGCCCGCGCACTGCTTGTACGCCGCATGCGCGAGACGGCGGAGCGCACGGCTGCCGTGTATAACGCGACAGTGGAGATCCGGACGCTTTCCGAAGTGTGCCCGCTCGTGTGCGACAAATCGGTGACGGACGACATGCTGCGTTACATGGGCGCGCTGAACATTCCGAACTTTACGCCGTACGGCGGCATTTCGGCGACAGGCTCCGAGGACTTTGCCCTTGTGGCCGAACGTGTGCCGAGCGCAATGATGTACCTTGGCGCGGGCTACATGGACGAGCGCGGACAGTACACCGCGCACAACCCGAAGGTCGTCTTCAACGAGGGCGTCCTCCCCATCGGCGCGGCGTGCATGGCGCATTGTGCGGTGGAGTGGCTTAAAGAGAACGCGTAATAACAGAAAGCTTAAAATCCCGTTCACTTTCGGTGAACGGGATTTTAAGCTTGTCGAAAACAGCTGCTTTGGAATTTAATCGATAATGGCTTTGACGAGCCGGGACCAATGCTCCGGGTAGCAGACTAAAAGCTCTTTGTGCTGCATATTTTGTTCGTGCAGGACGGTTTTGGTTTTGTTTAGTAAATACCCTCGCCGCGTTTTGCACGGTGGATGACGTGGTAATACATGGGAATGAGGAAGCTATCGGCTAGGATCCATGCGATCGGGCCGGAGAAGCAGGCGGCGTTGAAGCCGAACAGCGGCACGAGGAACAGACCCACGCCGCCGCGGGCGATCATCTCAAATACACCGGCAAAGAGCGCGAGGCGGCTGTACCCCATGCCCTGAATGGTAAGGCGCAGCACATTGACGAATGTCAGCGGGATCATAAAAAGGCCACTGCACACAAGATACCAATAGGCAGAATTGATAATGGCAGTCTCACCGGCATCGACAAACAGAAGAAGCATCCATTTGCCGAGGAACACGATGATGAGCAGTGCCAGAACGGAATAGATGATGCCGACGATGTTGCAGGCTTTGACGCCCTGTCCAATACGGTCAATTTTACGCGCACCGATGTTCTGCCCGCTGTATGTAGACATGGTAACGCCCATGGCATCATAAGCGCAGGCGAAGAACATATAGAGCTTGCTGCCCGCTGTGATGCTGGCGACGACCGTAGAGCCGAGGGAGTTAACGGATGCCTGTAAAATAACGCTGCCAATAGCCGTGATGGATGTCTGCAATGCCATGGGCAGACCCATGCTTAAAAGGCGCTTGATGCACGGCACGTTGATTTTGAAATCCTCGCGGGTCATTTTGAGGACTTCATAATGCTTGCTCACATAGAGGAGACATACAACGCCGCCGATGAGTTGTGAAGCGACCGTTGCGACCGCCGCGCCTGCGACGCCCATGGGGATGAAAACAATGAGAACGATATCGAGCACAATATTGATGATGGACGCGATGACGAGGATGACAACCGGCGTGCGGCTGTCGCCGATAGCGCGCTGGATGCCGGCAAGCATATTATAGAGGAACGTTGCGGGGATGCCGGCAAAAATGATAACAAGGTACGCGTAAGCGTCGTCGATGATATCCGCCGGCGTGCCCATGAGCTCTAAGATATTGCGGCAGAAAATGACCGTGAGCACCGTTAAGACGATGCCGAAGCCGACGCACAGCCATACGGCGTTGCCGATGAAGCGGCGAAGCTCTTTATAATCCCTGCTGCCGAAGCGCTGCGCCACCGGGATGGCAAAGCCGCTGCAAAGGCCAAGGCAGAAGCCGATGATGAGGAACGTGATGGAGCCGGTGGAGCCAACGGCTGCAAGCGGCCCCGTGCCAAGCACGTGCCCGACGATCATGGTATCGACCATGGAATAGAACTGCTGGAACAGATTGCCGAAAAGCAGCGGGATGGAGAACCCGAGGATAAGCTTCATGGGCGAACCACTCGTCATTTCTTTTGTCATACTGAAAATTTCACACCTTTACGGGAAAAATAACATTCAAAGATTTCTCATACAGTTTACCACCGCAAGCGGGGTTTGTATATCCCGTAAAAACAGAAAAAAGGACAGCATGCGCCATCCTTTTTTTATGAAAAATTATAAAGGCTGTTTTATCAAAGAAATTACATCTTTGCAATCTTGTCTGCCCACTCGAGAACCTTCTTGGTGTCTGCGTCGGTCGGCATGCCCTTCTTGAAGAGGCCGCCCTTGACAGCGATGCCCAGAGGCTCACCGTAGGTCTCGACGCCGTTCTTCTTCATCGTATCGATGATGGAAGAAAGACCGTCCGTGTTACCGTTGCTGTTCAGAACATAGAATGCGACACCCTTTGCTCTGGTGGGATTGAGATCCTTGCAGAAGTGATCGACTGCGCCCGGGAGCTTGCCGTTCATTTCAACGCCGATAAAAACGACCTTCTCGCCCTCGCACGGGTATGCCGGGGGGATCTGGTCACATACGCACTGCATAACTCTGCCGATTTCGGATGCGATCGGCTGTACGTTGCCGCTCTTGGAAAAGTGAAGGGACTTTGCTTTCATTTTGACTGCCTCCTGTAAGTTCGCGGGCCGCACCGGCCCGTTATCCATATTAAGTGATTATTTCTATAATAACACGGATTCAAAAAAAATCATAAACAGAATGTGAATTTTTGTAAGAAACTTGTAAGAGAACGTGCGGGTTACACAAAGAAAAAGATCCATTTATGGACGGAATATTAAAAGGCAGACGAATTCGTCAAAACGTCTATTTTATTATCGATATGAAAGCACTTTTTCGAGAAAACTCCCGTAAAATCTCTTGTAAAATTCCGCAAATAATATTATAATGGAAGTGTATTATGTTATGACCTACGGCGCAAAAAGCAGGTCTTTACCCCTTTTGCCGCCGCTCTTTGAAAATAATGAAATAGGAGGTGATTTTTTGGCAAAAGAAGCTCTGGACGCCGTAAAGGATGCGGAGCAGAAGGCCGCCGGCATTCTGGACACGGCCGCTGCACGCTGCGCCGCCATTCGGCAGGACGCCGCACAAAAGGCGGACAAGCTGAAGACGGAGCGCATGCAGAAAGCAAAAGCGGACCTTGCAGCCGCAAAACAAAGCGCAGAGACGGCCGCTGCGGCCGAACAACGCACAGCGCAGCAGGAAACTGCCGCACTGGCGGAGGATATCCGCAAAAAAGCGCAGCAAAACAGCGCGAACGTAATCCGCGCTATCCGCGAGGCCATCACCGGCTGACGCGGCGCCAACACGAAAGGAGGGGATCCCCCTATGGCGGTAATGCCTATGAAGCGCATCAGCATTTATGCGCTCAAGAACCGTCGTAAACAGATCCTGGAACTGATCCAGCGGCGCGGCGTCGTGGAAATCGATGACCGCAAAGCGGATGAAACGGTTTTTGCCAAGATGGATACCGTCCCGGCAAAATCAAGATTTGAAAACAATGCAGCCGCGCTGCAATCGGCATTAGACGCGCTCGATAAACTGGAGCCGCCCAAAAAAAGCCTCTTCGCGTCTCTGAACGGACGCGACGCGATACCGCTTTCCAAATATCAGGAAACGGCTGACGGTGCGGGCGAGCTTTTAAAAATTGCCTCGCGCATCAACACGCTGTGGAAAAAGTGTGCGGACAACCGCGCGGAAATTCTCCGCTTGCAGACACAAATCCGTGCGCTGGAGCCGTGGATGAAGCTGGATATTTCCATGCGCACCATCAGCACGCCGACAACCTCCGTGTTCACGGGGTCGTTCCCGGTAGAATATACGGAAGAAACGCTGCGGGCGAAAATCGCCGAAGGCGCGCCGGACGTGGACGGTGTGGTCGTAGAAATTTTGAGCGCTTCCCCGCAGCAGACATGCGCGTTTTTGATGTGCCACATCTCGCAGGGATTAAAGCTTGAAACCTACCTGCGTTCCATCGGGTTTACGTATCCGGCGGAGCCGAGCAAGGTGCCGCCCGCAGAGCGCGTGGACATCCTAAACGGACGCATTGCGGCGCTGCAAAAAGAGATCGATGAAAACGAAGCGGAAATTCGCACACATAAAAACCGACGCGAAGACCTGCTTTACACCATCGATTACTTTACGATGCGCACCGAGAAATACGATGTTTTGGGCCGCTTATGGCAGAGCCCGCACGTGTTTCTCATTACGGGATACATTCCGGCAGAGAACGCCGAGGCGCTTAAGACGGAGCTCACGACCACGCAGGAAGCCTACGTGGAGCTGTGCGACCCGAGTGACGAGGACGATGTGCCCGTGAAGCTCAAAAACAACAAGTTTGCTGCCCCGGTCGAGGGCGTACTGGAAAGCTACAGCATGCCGGGCAAGCATGAAATCGACCCAAGCGGCATCATGGCGGTCTTCTATTACTTTCTCTTCGGCATGATGCTTTCCGATGCGGGCTACGGACTTGTAATGGTCCTTGGCTGCGGCATCATCTTACACAAGTTCAAAAACATGGAAGAAGGTCTGCGCAAGACGCTGACGATGTTCCTCTATTGCGGTATTTCCACGATATTCTGGGGCATTTTGTTCGGCAGCTTCTTCGGTGACGCGATCACCGTTATCGCAAAGACATTCTTCAACACCGATATCGTGATACCCCCCTTGTGGTTCACGCCGGTCGATGAACCGATGCGGCTGTTGCTGTTCTCGTTCCTCGTCGGCATCATCCACCTGTTCGCCGGCCTCGGCGCACAGTTCTACCAGCTTGCAAAACAGGGCAAGTGGCTGGACGCGATCTATGACGTTGTGTTCTGGTATCTGCTCGTCGGCGGCGCGATTATTTATCTGCTTTCCATGCAGATGTTCGCCGACATGGTGGCGCTTTCCTTTACGCTGCCGGCATCGGTGGGCACCGCGGGCATTATTGCGGCAGGCATCGGCGCGGTAGGCATTGTGCTCACTTCGGGCCGCAGCTCCAAGAGCATCGGCAAGCGCTTCTTAAAAGGTCTTTACGGGCTGTACGGTGTTTCGAGCTATTTAAGCGACATTCTCTCTTACTCGAGACTTTTGGCTCTCGGCCTTGCAACCGGCGTTATCGCTTCGGTCTTCAATCAGATGGGCGCCATGCCCGGCAACAACCCGCTCGGCGTGATTATCTTTATTTTCGCCTTTGTAGTGGGACACACGCTGAATATCGGCATCAATGTGCTCGGCGCGTATGTGCACACAAACCGCTTACAGTTTGTTGAGTTCTTCGGCAAATTCTTTGAGGGCGGCGGACGCAAATTCGCACCGTTCACCACCAAAACCAAATATTTCAAAATTACGGAGGAAAAATAACATGGATAAGTTCGATATCAACTCTCTCGGCATTGTTCTCGCGCTTGTCGGCGCAGTTCTGGCAGCACTTCTCGGCGGCATCGGTTCCGCCATCGGCGTAGGCATGACCGGTCAGGCAGCCGCAGGCGTCGTTTCCGAAAATCCCCCGCTGTTCGGTAAAGTCCTTATTCTTCAGCTTCTGCCGGGTACGCAGGGCATCTACGGCCTGCTCATCGCCTTCCTCACGCTGACGAACATCGGTGTTCTGGGCGGCAGCGCAGACATCTCCTTTGCAAAGGGCCTTCTCTATCTTGCAGCCTGCATGCCGATGGCCGTAATCGGTCTCATCTCCGCAAAGCAGCAGGCAAAGGCAGCCGTTTCTTCCATCGCACTCGTTGCAAAGCGCCCGGATCAGTTCGGTAAAGCCATGATCTTCCCGGCCATGGTTGAGACCTACGCGGTTCTGGCTCTGCTCGTTTCCCTGCTGGCTGTTGCAAACATCGGCGGCATCGCCATCTGATGATCCACTCCCAAAAATCCAAAAAAGAAAGGAAGAGGATCGATCCATGGCAACAGGACTGGACAGAATTATAGAACAGATCCTTGCGGATGCCGAAGCGAAAGCGGCGGAACAGGTTGCCGCTGCGGAAGAAGAAGCAAAAAAGACGCTTGCGGACGCTGCCGCCGAGGCAGAGCAGAAAGCAAATGTCCTGCTTGCGGACAGTGAAAAGGTCGGCGCGGACATTAAAGCCCGTGCGGCTTCGACCGCGGAATTCACACGCCGCCGCACCGTGCTTGCCGCAAAGCAGAACGCCATTCGCGATGTAATCGCGGCGGCACAGAAAGAGTTGCACGATCTGCCGGATGACGAATACTTCAGCGTGCTTTTAAAGCTTGCGCAGAAAAACGCGCTGCCGGGCGATGCTGAGATGCAGTTAAACGAAAAAGACCTTGCGCGCATGCCGCAGGATTTTTCGGCGCAGCTGAAAGCAGCTGTGCCCGGGACGAACATCACCGTATCGAGCACGCCGTGCAATATCCCGGACGGTTTCCTGCTCGTTTACGGCGGCATCGACGTGAACTGCACGTTCGCTTCGCTGTTTGAGGCCGCCGGAGACACATTGCAGGACCTTGCGGGCGGCATGCTCTTTCGCTGAGCCGCCGGCAGAAAAGGTGGTTTAACGAATGGAACAGGAATATATCTATGCTGTGGCGCGCATTAAAGCGCGGGAGCTTTCGCTTTTGACGCAGCAGGATCTGGACAGGCTGATGGCGTGCAAAACGCCGGCAGAGTGCTTCCGTGCACTGGCCGATAAGGGCTGGGGCGCTGGCGGCGAAACCTCTGCCGAGGCAATTTTTGCCGCCGAGGAGGAGAAAACGTGGGCACTCATGCACGAGCTGCTGCCCGACCTCACGCCGTTCAGCGTACTGCTGTATCCCATAGACTTCAACAATATGAAAGCGGCGGTGAAGTGCACCGTCACAAACGCGGAGCCGCACAACGTGTTTATGTCCGGCGGCACCGTGGAGCCGGAAAAAATGCAGCAGGCGGTCAGAGAAAATGACTTCTCCCTTCTGCCGGACTTTATGGCGGAAGCCGCAAAAAAGGCGACGAACGCGCTGCTTACCACGCGCGACGGTCAGCGGTGCGACATCATTTTAGACCGCGCATGCCTCACAGCGATCCACAAAACCGGTAAAGAGAGCAAAAACGCGCTGATTACGGCGTTTTCCGAGTTTAAGGTGGCGGTGGCGGACATTAAAATCGCGGCACGCGCTTTGCACACCGGCAAAAGCCGTGCGTTTTTGGAAGAAAGCCTCGCCCCGTGCGACACGCTGGATCTGGAAGAGCTCATTGACGCGGCGTCGAAAGACACGGACACGTTTTACGCGTACCTTTCCCGTACGGACTATGCTGACGGCGTAAAGGCGCTGAAGGACGGCTTCTCCGCGTTTGAAAAATGGTGCGACGACCGCCAGACGGCGCTTGTAAAAGAAATCAGCCGCCAGGATTACTTTACGGTGGCGCCGCTGCTCGGGTATGTTACGGCGCGCCAAAACGAGATTTCTACCGTGCGCATTATTATTTCCGGCAAGCAGAACAACCTGCCGGATGAGCGCATCCGTGCACGTTTGAGAGACCTGTAAAGAAAGAGGGAAACGAAATGTACAGAGCAGCAGTCATCGGAGACCGCGACAGCATTTACGGCTTTGCCGCGCTCGGTCTGGAGGTCTTTCCCGTGACGGATTCGGAGATGGGCTCCAAAACGCTGCGCCGCTTAGCGGAGGGCGAATACGCCGTGATCTACATTACGGAAGCGCTTGCCGCCGAGCTGGAGCACGAGCTGGACCACTTCCGCCTGCAGCCGCTGCCCGCCATCATCCCGATTCCCGGCGTTACGGGCAACACGGGCATGGGCATTAAAATGGTTAAAAAATCCGTGGAGCAGGCAGTCGGCTCCGATATTATCTTTAACGACAACGATTAACGAAACGGGTGACTAAGCACATGAGCCAAGGCACAATCAAAAAAGTAGCCGGTCCGCTCGTAGTTGCAGGCGGTATGCGCGACGCGAACATGTTCGACGTTGTGCGCGTCAGCGACCAGCGACTGATCGGCGAGATCATAGAAATTCACGGAGACGAGGCCTCCATTCAGGTTTACGAGGAGACCTCCGGTCTCGGGCCGGGTGCGCCTGTGGAATCCACCGGCGAGCCGATGAGCGTTGAACTCGGGCCGGGCCTTATCAGCTCCATTTACGACGGTATTCAGCGCCCGCTGACCGCCATTATGGAAATGACGGGAAACAACTTAAAGCGCGGCGTGGAGGTTCCCTCCTTAAAGCGCGATGTAAAATGGAGCTTCACGCCCCTTAAACAGGTGGGCGACGAAGTAGAAGGCGGCGACATTCTCGGCACCGTACAGGAGACCGAGATCGTGCTGCACAAGATTATGGTACCGGCAGGCGTGCGCGGCACAATCCGCTCCATTTCCGCCGGTGAATACACCGTAACGGACACCGTGGCGGTTATTGACACGCCGAACGGCAGCAGTGTGAACGTATCGCTGATGCAGAAGTGGCCTGTCCGCCGCGGCAGACCGTACCAGAAAAAGCTTTCGCCGGATATGCCGCTCATCACCGGCCAGCGCGTTATCGATACGCTATTCCCGATTGCAAAGGGCGGCGTAGCGGCCGTACCGGGCCCGTTCGGCAGCGGCAAGACCGTTGTGCAGCATCAGCTTGCAAAGTGGGCGGAAGCCGACATTGTTGTGTACATCGGCTGCGGCGAACGCGGCAACGAGATGACCGACGTTTTAAACGAGTTCCCGGAGCTCGTTGATCCGAAAACCGGGTATTCGCTGATGAAGCGCACCGTGCTCATCGCAAACACGTCCGATATGCCGGTTGCGGCGCGTGAGGCGTCCATTTACACCGGCATCACCATTGCGGAGTATTTCCGTGACATGGGCTATTCCGTAGCCCTCATGGCAGACTCCACCTCCCGCTGGGCGGAGGCACTGCGTGAAATGTCCGGCCGTCTGGAAGAGATGCCGGGCGAAGAAGGCTACCCGGCATACCTCGGCAGCCGTCTGGCACAGTTCTACGAGCGTGCCGGCCGCGTCATTACGCTCGGCAGCGACAGCCGCGAGGGTGCGCTTTCCGTTATCGGTGCCGTTTCCCCTCCGGGCGGCGATATTTCGGAGCCGGTCTCACAGGCGACGCTGCGTATCGTCAAGGTCTTCTGGGGCCTTGATGCAAACCTTGCGTATAAGCGCCACTTCCCCGCCGTGAACTGGCTGACCTCCTACTCCCTTTATGTGGACACGATGGCGAACTGGTTCAACACGAACGTGGCGGAGGACTGGATGGATCTGCGTGCGCGTTTGATGCGCATTTTGCAGGACGAAGCAGAGCTTGAGGAAATTGTAAAGCTTGTCGGTATGGACGCGCTTTCCGCGCCTGACCGCTTGAAGCTGGAGGCTGCACGCTCCATTCGTGAAGACTTCCTGCACCAGAACGCATTCCATGAGACGGACACGTACACAAGCCTTGAAAAGCAGCACGACATGATGCTGCTGGTCGTTCACTTCTACGACCAGTGCGTTGCGGCGCTCGACAAGGGCGCGAAGGTCGACGACCTCATCGCGCTGCCTGTTCGCGAAAAAATAGGCCGCTTTAAATACACGGCGAACGACCGGGTCTCCGCGGAATACGATGCGATCTGCGCAGAGCTCTCTCAGCAGATTGACAAAGCCATTGAAAACAAGGAGGACTTCTGATGCCAAAGGAATACAGAACCATACAGGAGGTCGCAGGTCCTCTGATGCTCGTAAAGGGCGTTGAAAACGTAACGTATGACGAGCTGGCGGAAATTGAACTTGCAAACGGTGAAAAGCGCCGCTGCAAGGTGCTGGAAATCAACGAGGGCAACGCGTTGGTGCAGCTTTTTGAAAGCTCCACCGGCATCAACCTTTCGAACAGCCGCGTGCGCTTCCTCGGCAGAACGATGGAATTGGGCGTAAGCGAAGACATGCTGGGTCGTATTTTCGACGGCCTCGGCCGCCCCATTGACGACGGCCCGGAGATTTTGCCCGACCGCCGCGACGACATCAACGGTCTGCCGATGAACCCGGCGGCCCGCAACTACCCGCAGGAATTCATCCAGACCGGTGTTTCGGCCATCGACGGTCTGAACACGCTGGTGCGCGGCCAGAAGCTGCCGATCTTCTCCGCTTCCGGTCTGCCCCATGCCCAGCTTGCCGCACAGATCGCACGTCAGGCTAAGGTGCGCGGCACAAACGACCCGTTCGTCGTTGTGTTTGCGGCTATGGGTATCACGTTCGAGGAATCAAACTTCTTCATCGAAAGCTTCCGCGAGACGGGCGCCATCGACCGCACGGTCATGTTTGTAAACCTTGCAAACGACCCGGCCATTGAGCGTATCGCAACACCCCGCATGGCGCTGACTGCTGCGGAATACCTCGCTTTTGAAAAGAACTACCATGTTCTCGTCATCATGACGGATATTACGAACTACGCGGACGCGCTGCGTGAGGTCTCCGCCGCACGTAAGGAAGTGCCGGGCCGTCGCGGCTACCCGGGCTACATGTACACGGACTTAGCGTCCCTGTACGAGCGCGCAGGCCGCCAGAACGGCAAGACGGGTTCCATCACACTGATCCCGATTTTAACCATGCCGGAAGACGACAAGACCCACCCGATCCCGGACCTTACGGGCTACATCACCGAGGGGCAGATCATTCTGAGCCGTGAGCTGTACCGCAAGAATATTGCGCCGCCGATCGACGTTCTGCCGTCGCTGTCCCGTTTGAAGGATAAGGGCATCGGCGAGGGCAAGACCCGTGCCGACCACGCGAGTACCATGAACCAGCTGTTTGCCGCCTACGCACGCGGTAAAGAAGCAAAGGAGCTCATGGTCATCCTCGGCGAAGCCGCGCTGACGGAGATCGATAAGCTGTACGCGAAGTTTGCGGACGCCTTTGAAAACGAGTATGTTTCGCAGGGCTACAACACGAACCGCGACATTGAAGACACGCTGGAGCTCGGTTGGAAGCTGCTTTCCATCCTGCCCAGAAGCGAACTGAAGCGAATCGACGACAAGTACCTCGATCAGTATTACGGAAAGGTGTGATGCGCGGTGGCAGGCACCCAGGTAAACCCCACCAGAATGGAGCTGACGCGGCTGAAAAAGAAGCTCGTCACCGCCGTGCGCGGGCACAAGCTTCTGAAGGATAAGCGCGACGAGCTGATGCGCCAGTTCCTCGATAAGGTGCGCGAAAACAAAGCGCTGCGCGAAGAAGTGGAGACGGCGCTCGTCTCCGCTAACCAGAACTTCATGCTGGCACGCGCCGGTATGCCGGACGAAATGCTGAACACCGCGCTGCTTGCGCCGAAGCAGGAACTGACGATCTCCGCCGGCACGCAGAACGTGATGAGCGTGGAGATTCCGGATTTTGACTTTAAGACGCGTACACCGGACCAGAACGACATGTACTCCTACGGCTTCGCTTTTACGACCGGCGACCTTGACGACGCGATCCTTTCGCTTTCCGAGGTCTTCCCGAAAATGCTGAAGCTGGCGGAAGTGGAAAAATCCTGCCAGTTGATGGCGGCAGAGATTGAAAAGACACGCCGTCGCGTCAACGCGCTGGAGCACGTCATGATCCCGGAGCTGCAGACGAACATCAAGTACATCACGATGAAGCTTGACGAAAACGAGCGCTCCACCCAGATCCGCCTGATGAAGGTGAAAGACATGATGCTGAAAGAAGCGCATCATTATGAGTATTAAAGCTTAAACAGACGAGACCCCCGAAATGCCAAAGCGTGCTTCGGGGGTCTCGTTTTTATGGAGGAGATTATTTATTAAAATACATAATTTACAAGCAAGATCACGATGCTGGTGAGGATCATGACTATGCCGACGACGCGGTTCAGGGTGACGGCGCTGGCGCGGTTTGCGATGGCGGCGGCAATCTTCGCCCAAAGGAGCGTGAAAACGACGCAGAGAATGAGGCATGTGACATCCGGCATGCCGCCGATGGCGAAGTGGCTGATGCCACCGGTCAGCGCAGTGAACGCCATGATGAACACACTGGTGCCAACCGCCATGTGCATCTCATAGCCGAGGAACGACGTCAAAACGAACAGCAGCATCATGCCGCCGCCCGCGCCGACGAAGCCGCAGATAAACCCGACGAGGACACCGCCGACGATGGATTTGATGAGGCGTTCCTTCGGCGTGGCCGCGGCCATTTGCTCTTTGGTCGTTTTGACCGGCTTTAGAAGGAAACGCAGGCCGATGAAGATCATGGCGATCTGCATGGTGCCGCTCATGGCGCGCTCCGGCAGGAGACTTGCGACAAAACTGCCGACCAATGTCATAACAAGCACGCTGATGAGCAGAGGCAGGCTGTTTTTGACGTCAAGATTTTTATGCTTCTTATACGTCCACGCGCTTGTGGCGCTGGCCAAGACATCGCTTGCAAGGCCGATGCCGACCGCCTGATACGCCGGGACGCCGAGGAACGTCATAAGTATTGGCCCGATGACCGCGGCGGCGCTCATGCCCGCAAAGCCTGTGCCGATGCCTGCGCCCGCGCCCGCCAAAAAGCAGACGAGGATTTTGACTAAAAGCTCCATATCAGCTCATCCTTTCCGTTTCCGCTAAGCCTTCTGCGGCGTTTTCGCACATTTTGTCAAACAGCACTTTGTACTGCTCGGTTTCTCCCGGCGTGAAGCCCTTAAAAAGCTGCTTGCCGAACACCTCCTGCGCCGCTTTTCCCGCCGCGATGACGGCTTCGGCGCTTTTCGTGATGCGTAAATGTTGACTTTTGCGGTTGCCCGCAGCGTAATGCGCTTCAATCCACCCGCGCGCTTCAAGTTCCTTTAACGCCGTCGAAACGTGCGATTTTGTGAGGTGGCGCGTTTTGACTAAATCGCCCGCCGTATCAAACTGCGGGTTATTGTGCAGGAACATTAAAATATTGAATTGCATCTGCGTCAGGTCGTATGCATCACGCACCGGCTTTGTGCACGCTTCGTAAAACGCCGTAAGAGATTTTTGCCGCTCCCAAAAGATCATATACCCACTTACTTTCGTTCTATTTTGAACTATATTATAGAACGAGAAACCAGAAAAATCAAGGAACAAATTGTAAACAGCAAAATATTTTTGAACAGCAAAAAGCAGCCCCGGTGCATTTTTACACCGAGGCTGCGCGCCCCTAAAACGATGCCGGGGGCAGTTTGGCTCAATTTTAACCGAAGACAGATTCCGGGTCTACTGGCTCGCCGTTTCTGGTGACTTCGATATGCAGGTGGGAATCGAGCGCGGACTCAAACGGCGCGGCGGTCACGCTGCCGATGTCCTGCCCGGCCGTGACGACGTCGCCCTCATGCACGAGGAACGTTTCACCGAGTCCGCAATAGCGCACTTCGTAATCGCCGTGCTCTATCACAATCATATTCCCGCGCAGCATGTCCGTATGCGTCTCTTTTACAATTCCGTTTGCGCAGGCGTGCACGGTTTCGCCGTGCGCCGCGGTGTAATCCGTGCCCGCGTGTACGCGGTAGTCGCGCATCGTTTCGGAGTATACCGGCGTATCGGAAAATTCCGTCATGACCTCCCCCGGCACCGGTCGGGTGAGCGTTTCGCTGACCGTATACGTCGGCTCGGCAGCGGTCTCTTCGACGGGCGTTTCTTCTGCAGGAGCGTTCACTTCCTGCGGCTCCGCTTCTGTGCTTGCGGAGACCTCCGGCACAGTGCCCTGCGCGTGGCCCGCAGAAACGACGCTCTCCGGGTCATCGTCTACGGGGACGGATGTTTCAGGCGTGGGGCGCGGTGTGGACGCGGCGGAAGACGCACTGCTCTCGCTCCCTGTGGGCTCCAAGAACCCGGAAACGGTATCGTATGTGCTCCACGCCGCAATGCCGATGGCCGTCAGACACACGGCAAGCGCAAGGTAAAACCCGCGCCGCTCCGTACTCTTTTTGCGCTCCGCTTCGGTTTTTTCCTGCTTTTTAAAGTGCATAGCCATATTTTTCTCTCCTGTTTTTAGCGTCATTGGGTTTCTTTACCCGTAGTATGGGCGGGTTTGAGAAAAATATGCAACTATACTTCAGTCTGCGGGTTTTCGGCAGACGGATACTTTCAGTTTCAATGCTGTGCAAAATCGGCACTTCTCCGCGCTGAAAATACCATTATACAAAAGGAAGAAGGACCGATGCGGCTCGGTCCTTCTTCCTTTTAGCTTGAGGGGTATATTGAGGAGGGTAGAACATGTATCCAAGAAAGGTGCGGTTCCTTTTCTTTCGAATACGCTTATATTATACCGCGGTTTTAAAAAGAGTTGTTAAATAGCCATGAATAAACGTTAAAGATTTTGGAACGCATTTATGAACGCTTTTTTCGAGAAAATCCGCAGAAAAAGCAAACAATCGTTTGCATTTTTCGAAAATATATGATACAATGGTTTTAATTAAAGAGCTGCCCATTTCTACGGGACTGATTTTGTATTAAAACGGAGGAATCGCATATGGCGAGTTTAACGAAAAGCCAGCAGCTTGTATATGACTATCTTTGCTCCACCATGGCGGAACGTGCCGTGCCGCCCTCTGTGCGTGAAATCTGCGCGGCGACCGGTTTGCGCTCCACCTCTACGGTGCATTCCCACTTGAAATCTTTGGAGGCGCTCGGCTATATCACACGCGATGCGGGCCTGAATCGCTCCATTCACATTGTAGGCGCATCTGCCGCAAAGCAGGTGCCGATTCTCGGCAAGGTGACGGCCGGTCTGCCCATTCTGGCCGTGGAAGACATTGAGGGCTATATCCCCTACCCGGACAAAAGCGGCAAGGAGCTTTTCGCGCTGCACGTGGACGGCCTGAGCATGATCAACGCCGGCATTCTGGACGGCGACTATGTCATCGCAGAGAAAACGCCCGTGGCGGAAAACGGCGAGATCGTGGTCGGCATGATCGGCGATGAAGCCACCGTGAAGCGCTTCTATAAGGAGAAGGGCACGTTCCGTCTCCAGCCCGAAAACCCGGATTTCGAGCCCATCATCTCCGATGAAATCACCATTCTCGGCAAGGTTATCGCGGTCATTCGGTATTATTAAGCTTTAAAAGTATAAAGAAAAGTCTTGGCGACGCAGCAGGAGCTGCAAACAGTCGCCAAGACTTTTTTGATAAAATCGTACTTCTCAGTGCATCTTATTTTCAATTCCGGCTAAATCACCATACACATTACGAATCGTACTTGAAATATTCTGTATTCGTGGTTTGGTTCAACTTTTTAATCTTTGTCGTTCGCTTCCAGCCCGCGGATAAGCTTGCTGCGGCGGAAGCAGAGGCAAACGGCGACGCCGAGGAAGCCGAGGACAAGGAACAAAAACGCGGCGCCGGAGCCTTTGCCGGTGCCGAACAGGCAGCAGAAAAGGCTTTCGGGTGTTTGCACTGCCATGAACGGCTCGAAGACGGTATCTACGAGCGCGCCACCAAGGAGATACCCAAGCGGAATGGTGAAAAATTGCAGCGAATTGCGCGCGGCGTAAACGCGGCCCTGCATCTCTACGGGAATGCAGGTGCGGAACAGCACGTCTAAGTTGGCATTCATCAGCGGAATGGGCAGCCAGCCGAGCACCGCGCCCACGCACCACACGCAGAGCGCATCGGTGCTGAGCAAAACGAGCACGCCGACGGTGGTGAGCGCCGCCGCGGCATCGCAGATGAGCATAGGGCCTTTTTGTTCCAGCGGTCGGAAAGCACACCGGCAAAAATGCTCAAAAGCACATACGGCGCATACAAGCAGATGGAGAGCAACGCGGTGCTAAGCGCCGAGCCGCTTTGCTCATACGCCCAAATGACGAGCGCAAAGCTTGTCATAGAGCTGCCGAGCGCAGAAAACGTCTGCGTAGACCACAGGCGCAGAAACGGGCCTAATGCCGTGCGCGTGGGTTTATCCCAAAGCTTCGGGGAAAATTTGAATGCAGAAAACTTTTTTTGAAATTTTTAAAATGAAATTGCATGAGACTTTGCTCCTTTTTAACAAAAATAAAAAATACGTGTTAAAAATGCAAAGTCTGCGGGCGGCTAAGCGCTCCATGCGGACCCGCCCGGGGTCAGACTTCGCATGGAGCTTTTACACTGCAAAGCTGCATATTTTTTTCTTCTTTCTCAAAAATTGCCGTTTAAAGAGGTCAATTTAGAATAGCATGAATAACCGGGCTTGTCAAGCTGCAAAGTGTATTTGTGTGGAGGATAAATTGCGTGTACAGTATGAACAATTTAAGCGTTTAAAGCGGAAGCAGCGCAATAAACTTTACAAATTCTTAGATAATACTTGATAAAACGGCCTTTTCGTGTTATTCTATATACAGAAACGGATGCGAAAATGTGTCCGCGAGATAAAAACACTTTTTACCTGACTTTTCAGTTTTATAAGGAGGAACCCTTCTATGATGCTCAATGAAACCTTTACAAGAAATGTACAGCCGAGAGACCCGGAAAGAATTCGTTCCGACATCGAAACCCCTTGCGCAACGGTTTACAACCAGGGCGTAACACCTGTTTTGTATGATAACGCTGTGCAGGCTTCCTCCAGACCCGGCCGCGCCGTGGAATATCTGCCGGAAAACACTATTGCGCTTTCCGTTTCCGAGTGCGTGATGATGTTCCTCATCCAGCTCGTTCCGGTTTTGGGCCTGATCATGGCCGCCATTTGGAGCTTCTCCCCGAACTCCGGCATCAATAAGCGCACCGTTTCCCGCGCGCTGCTCATTGTGCAGTGCATCGTGCTTGCCGTTGTGTGCGTCTTCTGGTGCATCAACTACGGCTTTCATGGGTAATAGTTAACAAGGAAATACGCCGCCGACAGTGGATTTTGCCAATCCTCTGCCGGCGGCTTTTATTTTGCTTGATTTTGCGGGGGCGTTTGTTATAATTGTGAAAAAGGAGGCGTTTTTATGCGCGTGTTTCGTTTGCTTTGGCCGCTTATTTCGCTGCCGATGATGCTCTCATTCTGCTACGTCTATAATGCTACGCGTTCGTTTGGCAGCACGCCGTGGCGCTCGGCTGCAAAGTGCGGCGCAACGTTTGTGGCGGTCATCACGGCGGTGCTCGGCATCGTGTTGTTTAATCGCCCGGCGAACGCGTGGCTGCTCGCTTTGGCGCTTTTATTCTGCTGCATCGCGGATTTTGTCATCGAGCGCGATTTTCGCTTCGGCGTGATCTTGTTCGGACTCGCGCACCTTGTGCTTATCGGGTATATTGCACAGCTTGGCGGGTTTCGGTGGGGCACGGTCGTTGCGGCTTTGATTATTTACGGCATCATTGCGCTGATTTTCCGGCAATATCTGCATTCGCTTGGCTCTATGTTGCTCCCGATGGTGCTGTATCCGCTCGTGCTTTCGTTCATGACAGCTATGGCGGGCACGTTGCCGTTTGCTGTCTCGACGCAGTGGATACTGTTCGCGTTGGGTGCAGCGGCGTTCTGCATTTCGGACTTGTTCGTTGCGCGGGATTTCATCTGCGGCATTACGGGCACACAGAAAAACGGTGCGCTGATTCTATATTACCTCGCCGTATATGCGATGGCGTCGATACAGCTTTATTTGTAAAACTCTTTTGGGGGAATTTGAATGGAACCAATTTTGAAAAGTATACTGGAAAATAAAACGGAAAACTACCTGCTGCCGTTTTTCTGGCAGCACGACGGGCACGACGCGGAGATTCCCGCACGCGTGCAGAAGATCTATGAGAGCGGCTGCCGCGCATTTTGTGTGGAATCGCGCCCGTATGAACACTTCTGCGAAGACGCGTGGTGGAAGACGATGGACATTATTTTGGCGGAAGCCGAAAAGCGCGGCATGCACGTGTGGATTCTCGACGATAAGCATTTCCCGACAGGCTACGCAAACGGTATTTTAGAGCACGAAGACCTGGACCTGCGTCGAAAATTCCTGCGGGAATCGCATGTGGACGTGATGGGACCCATGGCGGAAGCGTCCGTCTTGGTGCCAATGCACACGCCGGAGGAAAAGCTCGTTTCCGCCGTGCTGTTCCGCCGCACGGGCAAAGATGAAGAGCTTACCGGCGAACCGATTGAGCTTGACGTGCAGCCGGAGGATAAATTCGTATATTTCAGTGTGCCCGAGGGGCTTTACCGCGTATTTTTCGTGTTTGAGACGTTCAGCGGCGAAGAAAACAAAAAGTACTATATTGACATGCTCTCAAAAGAATCGGTGCACAAGCTCATTGAAGCCGTGTACGAGCCGCATTACGACCACTATGCAAAGTATTTTGGTAACACGCTCGCGGGATTTTTCTCCGATGAGCCGGGCTTTGACGCGCCGCACTTTGGCATGACGGGGTACGACACCGGCATTTATAATCGTTCGGTTGGCCAGCCCGGCGTGATGCTGCCGTGGCGCGACGCGGCCGCCGTGCACATGGCAAAAGACGGCATCGACGAGCCGACGCTCTATCTGCCGATTTTGTGGTATGCACATGACGAGCTGACCGCGGAAATTCGCCTTGCGTACATGGACGCCGTGACGTTGCTTTGGAAAGAGAATTTCTCCTATCCGCTCGGCGATTGGTGCCGTGCGCACGGTGTGCAATACATTGGGCATTTGATTGAAGACATGAACGCGCACGCGCGTCTTGGGTGCAGTGCGGGACATTACTTTCGCGGGCTCGACGGGCAGGACATGGGCGGCATTGACATCGTTCTGCACCAGGTAATGCCCGGCATGGCCGACTACAAAACGGCGGCGCTCGTCTCGGGCGGCATGGTGGACGGCGAATTCTTCCACTACGTTTTGGGGCAGCTTGCGGCTTCGCACGCGCGGCAAAATCCAAACATGAACGGCCGCGCCATGTGCGAGGTGTTCGGCGCATACGGTTGGGCAGAAGGCGCGAACGTCATGAAATGGTTGATGGACTTCCTGCTTGTGCGCGGCGTAAACCACTTTGTGCCGCACGCATTTGACGATTTCTTCCCCGACCGCGACTGTCCGCCGCACTTTGGCGCAGACGGTAACGACCCGCAGTTTGCGGGCTTCACGCAGCTGATGCACTACGTGAACCGCGCGGCGCACTATCTGTACGGCACAGAGATGGAAGCCTCCGGTGCAATTTTATACCACGCGGAAGCCGAGTGGATGGACAAATCAAGCGCCATGCTGACGCAAAAGCCTGCAAAAGCGTGCTATGACGCGCAGATTTCCTACGACATCGTGCCGCTCGATTATCTGGAGACGGCGGAAAAGAACAACGGGCGCTTTGGGCGCGGGTACAAATACCTCGTCGTGCCGGCGTGCAGAAAGCTGCCGGAGCGCTTTGCAAAAATCTGTGAAGCGCTCAAAAACGCAGGCGTGCCGGTATTCTTTGTCGATTACGCGCCGGACTGCGTGAATATCAGTGAAAACGAGATCGTGCCGCTTCAAAAGCTTGCAGCGCACATCAAGGAAAGCGGCCTCGCGCACGAATATAACGCAAAGGAGCACCTGCTGCGCATTGCAAAGTTCACGCGCGGCGAAGCGACAAGCTTCTTTGTCTTCAACGAAGCGCCGAACGCGGTACAGGAGACGCTTTCGCTGCCCGTCAGCGGCAAATACATCGCGGCGGATCTGTTAAACGGCATCTATACGCGTGGCGAGACGGCAGACGGCACGGTTGAGCTCGCGCTTGAGCCGGGGCAGTCGGTGTTCCTCATTTTCGGCGGCGTTACGGAAGACGAATGGGCAGGCTTCCCGGAAAAAGCTGAGGGCCTGAATACGGCAGAGATCGAGCCGCTGTGGGACATCGACCTGCGCGAGACGGGCAAGGAGACGGAATTTAAGCCGTTCCGCCAAAACACGAAGCTCTTTAACGTCACGGGCAAAAACGGCGTGCCGGAGTTCTCCGGCGAAATGCGGTATAAAACGAAGCTCCATATCGAGAACGCGGCGCACGCGGAGCTGGAATTTGAAAACGTCGGCGTGACGGCACAGCTGTTCGTAAACGGCAAGGACATGGGGCAGCGCATCTGCCGCCCGTATCGCTGGGATATCACAGAGGCCGTAAAGGCGGGTGAAAACGACATTGAGGTGCGCGTTTGCAACACGCTTGCACAGCGTATGCAGGATTTCTTTTCGACGTATATGACACTGCCCGCGAGCGGCATCACGGGAAAAGTGCGGCTTTTTGTGCAATAAGTTGAATTTAAACGCCCCCGCATTCTCGTTAACACACGAGAGTGCGGGGGCCATTTTTTACAGGCAATCGTGCACGGACACACGCCAGTATTCCACTTCAAAGGTCGGCGCAAAGCCGAAAGAGCGGTATAAATTTAAGGCGGACAGGTTTTCGGAATCGACGTCGAGCTCGATGCCTTTGCCCGCGTTTTTGGCTTCGGTCAGCGCCGCGCGCACAAGGACTTTGCCGTAGCCTCTAAACTCATTTGCGCTTAATCACTCTGCCGAAATGGTCAAGCTCACGCGGTTTTTCCATGGGCAGCTCACCGTAGACCTTGCGCGCGAGGAAAAAGACTGCCACGGCGTACACAACGAGCAGCACCTCCAAAAGATAGACGGAGGTAAGCACGTTCGTCTGATACAGCGCTGCGAGGAAGCCAACAACCGAGTGCAGCAGGATGCTGACGGGGTACAGCCAGAATTTCTGCGAACGCACCACGCCGAACATCAAAACGGAAAGCTCAATTTGCAGTGCGAACACCGCGGCGCGCTCCACGCAGTTCATCACGCCGGCAAGAGGGCTGATGGCGTTGATCTCCGCGATGGTCTCAAGGACGATCTGGTACTCCGAGTTCGCATACTGTGCGGCAAACGCCTCTGCGCCCATGTTATTGAACGAGATGGACATCATGAGCGTAGAGAGCACCGTGAGGCCCAGCACCATGATGCACTCGAGCCCGCCGAAGCCGATGCCGAACGTAACAGCGTTTTCGCGGCCCACGCTGTCCTTCAGCATCGTTCTATATACGAGGAAACGTGCGGTCTCCTCCAGAATGCCGGCCGAAAGACCGCCGTACACGGCGTAAAGCCACGGGTGGCCGAGCAGGAACGCGGAAACGGCGGAGCTGCCCGTGCCGAGCACAGCGGCATTGATGAGCTGCTCCAGCACCATGCCGAACACAAAGTAGGCCGCCGCGCCGATCCACGCCGGGCGGAGCTCTGTGCCCTCTTTCTTTTTCCAGATGACAAGGGCAAGGATGGGCAGCGCAAGCGAAAACAACAGCTCTGCTGCAAACGTGATGATGATACTGACAGATATGGTATCGGCCATAGTGGTATCTCCTTTTTGCGAAATGGATTTCTTATAAATGAAAACGCCGAACCGCCGGAAGGCGAAAAAATCCTCCGGCGGTGTTAATTTACGGGATAGAATCAGCGGAACAGCGTGCACACGCCGCTTTCGCGGTAATAGCGGATGCGCTTTTCAATTTCCTCTTTCGGGCACTTGAAATAATCCGCAAGGCACTGTATGCACAAAAAGTTCTCCGCGCCGCGGTAGACGAGCTTGCGGTAAATGGCGATGTCGTCATCGTGGAGCGGTGCGCCGCAGGTGCGGCAGGTTTTGTAGTTTGCCATTATTTCAGCTTCACGGGCTTTGCAATGAACACCATGGTGTCATGCGGCTCCACCTGCGCCACGTAGCGCTCGGCGAACTTGCCCTCATCCTGCTTTGTATAGCAGTTGTAGAAGGAGAGGCCGATGTTCTCCGCATAAGAGATGCCCATATCCCAGAATTGCAGGGACATTTCGCTCTTTTTATCGCCGAAGTTTACGAAGCAGATGGCAAGAGAACCGTCGGAAAGGGGCTTTACGAGCGCCATGACGTTCTCCGGGTTGTTCCACTGGCGGATGCAGTACGGCGCACGGCACTCGATATCCTGGTTGATGCGGATGAGGTCTTCGTTGCCGAGCGTTTCAAGCGTCACATCGGTCATATTGCGCACGTCGCAGCCAATCATCAGCGGGGAGCCCATGATGGCCCACAGTGCGAAGTGCGAGCGGTATTCGAGGTCGGAGCAGGAGCCGATGTTGCCGATGAACTCGTTGTTGCTGGAGCCATGCATGCCGACGATGAGCATGTCAATGTCGTTGTGGCAGTACGGGCCGCTGAACGCCGTCTTATCGAGCTGAGAGAGGAACAGATTCTTTACGGATTCCCAGTTATCCTGAATATCGCCCGTGGAGCGGAACAGCTGTGCGCCGGAGCTTCTGATCCAGCTGTGCACGTCTTCGTTGCCCCAGTTGCAGGCGGAAAGCACAATGTCTCTGCCGCAGTTGCGCAGCGCAAGGGACATGCGCTTGTAGAGCACTTCGCCGTCCATGTGCTTCGGTTTGTAGCAGTTGTCGTACTTAAGGTAATCGACGCCCCAGGAAGCAAACGTCTCGGCATCTACGAACTCATGCTCAAAGCTGCCCGGGTAGCCCGCGCAGGTGTGCGTGCCGCAGCAGGAGTACATGCCGAACTTGAGGCCCTTCGAGTGCACATAGTCCGCCACAGCCTTCATGCCGTGCGGGAACTTCTCCGGATCCGGCACAAGGCGGCCGTTTTCGTCGCGCTGCTTGAGACTCCAGCAATCGTCGATGACGACGTACTCATAGCCTTTATCTTTAAGGCCGCTTGCGCACAGAGCGTCCGCTGCGCCGCACACGAGGTCTTCGTTGATGTTCCATGTAAAGGTGTTCCATGAATTCCAACCCATTGGCGGGGTCATGGCAAGATATTTGTTCTGCATACATTCTTTCCTTTCGCTCTAAACCAAACTGTCTTACTGCACTCCGTTCAGCTCACCCACAGCATCTTTCAAAAGCTCGATGCACTTTTCCGCAGAGGATTTTGCAAACGTCTCAAAATCGACGCTGCCCTCGTCGTTCGCGTTATCGGAGATGGCACGCAGACCGCAGAACGGCGTTTTATTCACCGCGCACACCTGTGCCACAGCGCCGGTCTCCATCTCGCAGGAGATTGCGCCGAACTCGGCTTTCAGCTGCAAACAGAAGGCGGGATCCGCCACAAAACGGTCACCGGTCGCAATGACGCCCGTGTGCACGCCGTTGTAGATCTTCTCGGCGTACTTTTCGAGCACCGCATTGTGCTTCGCGCTCGTCGGCAGCTGCACAACGCCCTCACTGCCGATCATTACAAAGCCTTTCGGCTCGCCGATGGCGGTGGTGTCGTAATCGTACTGCACGGTGTGGGACGCAACGACCATATTGCCGATCTTCACGCCCTCGCCGATGCCGCCCGCAACGCCCGTGTTGATGACGACGGACGGCGCGTAGTTGAGGATCATCGCCGCCGTGCACATGGCCGCGTTCACTTTGCCCACGCCGCATTTTGCGGCGACAACGTCCGTGCCGTTCAGCTTGCCCGTGTGGAACGTAACGCCGCACAGCGTTTCCGTTTTATGGTCTGTCAGCGCCGCGGTGATGCCCGCGACCTCAATCTCCATCGCTCCGATAATACCGATCATGTAAGAAATCCTCTCTTTCGGGGCTGCTTTCAAAGCGCCCCCATTATACCGCATAAAGCCCGCGCGGTCGATTTTCATTTGTTGCGCGTTCCTATTATTTTGTTGTTTATTTGTTGCTTTTACTTAAAGCGCTTGCCGAGCTTTTCCTTCATAAAGGTGCGGAACGCATCGGCGTCACCCTGCTTAAAGCCGTCCTTGCGGATAAAGTACGTATTGCCCTCGCCGAAATACATATAGAAATATTCATTCGTCTCATACATGCGGCTGATCTGGAAATACGGGTGCAGGTTAGAAGCCTGTAAACCCGTGATGCGGAAGTCGCCATCGTAGAAATAGTACGCGGCGCGGCGGCTGCGCAGCTTACCGTAGGAGCGCATAAGCACCTTTGCCGTGTTGGTGGAAGCCGTCGCAAGCTTATAAAGGCTGTAAATCGCAAATCCGATAAGCAGTAGCATGACCCACCAGTTGCTGTCGAAATTGCCGAGCTGCCACACGACGTACAGCGCGATGACGCTTAAAATCACGGTGAACACCGGCATGAAAATTTGCAAGTGATACGCCTGATAGTTCGCGAACGTCTTGATTGCCGCGTCGTCGTGATCGGTCTCGTTTACAAAACGCAACGCGCCCGTACCGACGGATTCGTCGTCCTGCTTCGAGCGGCGGTATTCCGCAAGGCGATCCGCCGTCTCTTTTCTAAGCTTCTTTTCACGCTTGTTGCGGCTGTGCGTCGTCACAAAGTAAACGATGAGCAGCACAATGAGCACACCCACTGCGCCGAGCGTCACAGCACTCTGTCTGCTCAAACCGTTTTCGATCGTAGGTGCTTCCGCAAAGGCAGAGATGACGGCGGAATCGACCACGGCGCGCATGAATGCGTCCGTCTCCTCCGAGATTTCTTTCGTATCGCCGAAGAGGTCAAACGAAACAATCTTGCCGTCGTACAGCGTACCATAGAGGCGCTCGTACACGGGTCCCTCTTCCTTGATATTCTCCGCACAGATGTCGATCATAAAGAACGGAATCTGTGCGTGGTCGTACCACGTGATGGTGCCGGTCGTGCTGCCGTCCATGGAAGACGGCTCCATGTATTTCAAAAAATCCTTCTTGCCCTTTTCATCCAGATTATTGAGGTTAAAAACGGAGTTCGCGTAATCGGAAGACTTCGCCGCTACGGCTATGGTATCGCCGTTTGCCGCAATAATCTCCGCCGTGGTCCCGTTTTTCTGCATTTCCTTGATCTTCTCGCTCGCGTCCAAAATGCCTGCCTTGCTCCACGCGGCATCGCCCGCCGGGGTATCGACGGAAAGCACCGTCGCGCCCTCGGGGATTGTGACGGTCATGTTCGTATCCGGGATCGTGTATGTGTTCGATGATGCGCTGTCCGCCAAAGCCGGCAGACAAAAAACAACTGCCAGCATGAAAACTGCCAGCAGACAGCCTATAAAGCGCATGCTTTTTCTTTGATTTGTCATGTATGCGTCCTTTCTGCGTACACGGTGCGTACGCATCACAGTAATTATTGTCATTGTACCACACTTTCACGAAAATTTATACCGTTTTTTGCGTTTTTTCGCGCGAATTTACAAATTGTCCAAAAAAGGCGTTTGACAGGCAGCTGAAGCGGCGGTAGAATGGAGACACAACCATCGGAAAATTTTGAAAGGACAGTCACTATGAAAATCGCCGTGATCACAGGCGCTTCCTCAGGACTTGGCATCGAGTTTTTACGCGCCGCCGTCACCCTTTGCCCGGAGATCGACACTTATTGGCTCATCGCTCGCCGCGAAGACCGCTTGGAAGCATTAAAGCCGCAGTTCCCGGAAAAAAATCTGCGCCCCATCGCGCTCGACCTCACCGACTCCGCCGCATTAAAACAATTTAACGCTTTGCTTGAACGCGAAAAGCCGGAAATTTCACTGCTCATCAATAACGCGGGCTTTGGCAAGCTGTGCGATTTTGCGACAAGCGACGTCGAAAGCCAGACCGCGATGATCGATTTGAACTGCCGCGCGCTGACCGCCGTCACGCGGTACAGCCTGCCGTATATGAAAACGGGCGGGCTTATCCTGAACATCTCGTCCATCGCGTCGTTTGCGCCCACACCGCGCATGGCAGTGTATTGCTCCACAAAGGCGTACGTGCAAAGCTTCTCCCGCGCGCTGCGCGAGGAATTAAAGCCCAAAAAGATCAACGTCCTTGCCGTGTGCCCCGGCCCGATGATCACGGAGTTCTGGCAGGTTGCCGACCGCCCCACGCATAAAAGCCGCACGCTCGACATGCTGCCGCACCAGTCGCCCGCAAAAATGGCGACCTGCGCCCTGAAAGCCGGATTAAAGGGCAAAAGCGCCTGCACCATGGGCGGATTTTATAAGTTCTACCGCTTCTTAGCGCATATCCTGCCAAAATCGCTTTTGATGAAGTGGACGAAGTGCTGAGCATACCTCTTTGTCGGTTAAAAATTCAGCTGAACTCCGCGAACGCTAAAGCACTTTTCCGTCTTTATAGATTTTTTCGGCATAGAAAAGGCCCTCTGCTGCAAAGTAAGAACCGCAGCAGAGGGCTTCCGTTTTATTCAGCTTCAAGCATAATTACAGCAGGATAACGCCCTTTTCGGCACAGACGCGGCGGGTCTCCTCGTCCCAGAGGGAAGCTTGCACCTCGCCGATATGTACTTTGCCGAGCAGAAGCATACAAAGGCGCGACTGCCCGATGCCGCCGCCGATGGTGAGCGGCAGCTCGCCGTTTAAAAGCATTTTGTGGAACGGCAGCTCCGCGCGCGCTTCGCAGCCCGCAATCTTAAGCTGCGCCGCAAGCGAATTTTCGTCCACGCGGATGCCCATGCTGCTGATTTCCAGCGCCATGCCGAGCGGCTCGTGCCAGAACAGCAGGTCGCCGTTCATGCTCCAGTCATCGTAGTCCGGCGCGCGACCGTCGTGCGGCTTGCCGCTTTTGAGCACGCCGCCGATCTGCTCAATGAATACCGTGCGGTGCTCGCGCACGATGACGTTCTCGCGCTGCTTCGGGGTGAGGTCCGGGTAGCGGTCCTCAAGCTCCTGCGCCGTGATGAAATACACGTCGCGGCAAAGCTCGGTGGAAAGGCCGGAGAACTGCCACTTTAATTCGTCCAGCGTGCCGCAGATGGCGCTGACGATGCGGCGCACCGTGTCTTCCAGGTACGCCATGTTGCGCGTGTCACGGTCGATGACCTTCTCCCAGTCCCACTGGTCCACATAGATGGAGTGAAGGTTGTCGAGCTCCTCGTCGCGGCGAATGGCGTTCATGTCCGCCACAAGGCCGTTGCCCACGTAAAAGCCGTAATCATGCAACGCAAGGCGCTTCCACTTTGCAAGGGAATGCACCACCTGCGCGTTGCCGCCGACTGCCGGAATGTCAAACTCGACCGGGCGCTCCACACCGTTTAAATCGTCATTCAGACCCGTGGAGGGGTCGACGAACAGCGGCGCGGTGACGCGCTTTAGATGCAGCGCCGCACAAATTTTGACGAGAAATACGTTCTTGATCAGACCGATTGCCTTCTGCGTCTCGTAAAGGCCAAGGCTCGGCGTATAATTTTCGGGAATCTTCACCATCTATAAAACCCCATTTCAAAACAATCTTTCCCCTATTGTAGCGCACGGAAAAAGATTTGTAAAGATTTTTCGCAGCCTGCGGTAACCATGGTTAAAAGTTTCGCCCGCCTTTTCAAAGGCGGCGGGTTCTTAGGGCAGCGTCCTAAGTCGCCATTCGCAAATGGCGAAATCTTTTTGCATTCAAAAAATCAGGACGGGAACTTTAACAGTCCGGTGGACTGTTAAAGTGTGGGAGACCCAATTAGGGGGTCTCCCAATGAACTTGCAACGCAAGTTCATAAAAGCTAAACGGTAGCACAAAAACACCCAAAAAATCGAAGCCTTTTAGAAATAACCCGCTTCCATCCCCGCAACCTCCCGGTTATACGCCGCCATACAGCGGATGACATATACCCGCGCGGCTATGCTGCACAGGCTGCCCGGGATGAGGATCCACGCGTTCCACACGAAGAACGCCATCATCGCGGCGGCATCACAGAAAATCGAAAATCCCTGCAAAGCGAGCGCGTACCCCGGCAGCTTTTTCGGCAGCACGCCTACCTGTATCGCGCACTGCAGGCTTGTCCACACGCCGAGCATTTTGATGCTGTACAAAAGCAACAGGACGCTCAACACCAAACCGACCACAAAAGCAATACCCACTATCAAAATAGCAATATTGTCCGGCAAGCCGGTGTAATTTGTCACGTTCGGGGCGCCACTCGATGCGAGGAGCACCAAAAGGCCGATGAGCAGCAACATCCCGCAAAAAATACCGCACCCAACGATCTGGAGAATTTCCGTCACTTTAAACAGCGTGACGCCCGCTGTGCTCATGAACGGCGTGTCCGTCTTCTTCGCGGAGGCGTACAGCAGCCAAAGCCCGATAAGCACCAGAATATTTTGAACGGGCACAATGTTTACGTTAAGCTCTACGTTGAAATTCGTGCCTATGGGTGTGCGTTCCAGCAGATACGCTTGATTTTGCAGCACCGTGAACACCTCAATCACCGATGAGACCGCCGACACGACCATCTGCACCGTAAAAAGCAGCGCGCACATGAAAAACAGCTTTGACGACGCAAACCGTTTTAACATCCCGTGTACCGGCGTGACCGGGCGCACGGGCAGCTGCGCGTAATACTGCGGCGGCGCCTGAAAATTCTGCGGCGGCTGCGTGTTGAAATTCCCGTTCTGCGCCCCGCAAATGCAAGGCAAACCGTCCTCCGGGAGCTTCCTCCCGCAATTCGTGCAATACATAACCGAACCTCCTTTTGCGTAACACAAAACCCGCTTCCGCGCAGCGGAACTACACCGTCCCGCCGCGGCCGGGAGCGGGTCGCGTTCACTTATTTTGTTTTATCGAGCCATGCCTGCGTTTTTCAGCATCTTATTAAACTGCAGAACAAGCAGACCATAAAGCACGTTGAGCGCAACGCTCGTCAGGCCGAGCGGAACACGGATCCAGCCGTACAGCACCGCATCGCCGAAAACGGAGAAGAACGACACCGCCGCCGAAATAAAGCAGATGACCGCCACAAACATGGAAGCCTTATTCGGAACCATGCCCGTCAGCATCGCGTTCTTCGCGCTGTTCAGCATCTTTATGACCTTTGCTTCGTAAATGATCTCAAAAATGAACACGACAAAGCCGATGATACAGGCCGCAATGAGAATGCCAAAGATAACGCTCATCATCTCATCCATGTAGCCGTAGTCATTGCCGGCAAGGGCAACACCGAAGATCACGGCAAGAACAACGCACAGCACCTCCGCAAGGCTCATCACAACAAGACTGATGATGCTGAACACCTTCATGATGGTGAGGCCGGCCGTTTTTGCCGCCGGAACACTCGGGCTTTTCGCAGATATGTACGTGATCCAGTACGCGGCAGCCATTAAGCCGCCTGTGATAAGCATACCGATGACCGTACCGACTGTGGTGCCGCTCTGCGCATCCGAAAGCGCACTGTACAGGTCGCCCGGCGAAACGATAAACTGCATTTCATACGGCAGGCTGCTGTAAATCTGATTTACGATATACGCCGGATCCGGCGGGAACAGGCTTGCGATAATCTGAAACAGCAAATTCGCCGAAAAGAGGATCGCCGTAATAAGGAACAGCGGAGACGCGAAAAAGCTTTTCAGCACACCGTGCACGGGTGTAATCGGTCGCTGCACCGGGTATTGCACCGGCGGCTGCGCGTAATACTGCGGCGGCATCTGAAAATTCTGCGTGGGTGCGCCGTAGTTTTGCTGCGGCTGCACCGGCTGTGTGTACGTCTGCTGCTCGGGCTGTGCGGGCTGTCGCCGGCAAACGCACGGCGAGCCGTCTTCGGGGAGCTTTCTTCCGCAATTTGTGCAATACATATTTTCTTTCCTTTCTGTTCTTCCCTAATTCTATCCTCATGCCCCGCCGTCAAGGCCGCACGGCAAAGGCAAAAGCATCAGTGGTAGACTGCGACAATCTCGAGGTTCTCATCGAGCACAACAAGGTCTGCGCGCTTGCCGGGTGCAAGGCTGCCGATCTCGTTTTCCATGCCGATCTCCTTCGCCGGGGTCAGCGTCATGGCGCGCACGGCGGTCTCCAGCGGAATGCCCCAGGAAACGAGGTTCTTGAGTTCCGCGTGCAGGTTTGTAACAGAGCCTGCAATGGTACCGTCCGGCAATGTCGCCTTGCCGTCCTTTACGGTGACCATATTCACACCCAGCATGCCTTGGCCGCCGTCTTCCACGCCGCTCAAACGCATCGCGTCGCTGATGACGCACACGCGCTCCGGCATGAGCTTAAACGTCGTGCGCACCACAGCCGGGTGAATGTGGATGCCGTCACAGATGAGCTCACCGCAGACATTTTCGTTGTCGAACACCGCACCCACGACACCCGGTGCACGGTGTGCAAAGCCGGACATCGCGTTATACAGGTGCGTCGCATGGGTTACGCCCTTTTTGAACGCGTCCACCGCGCCGTCGTAATCCGTTGCGGTGTGCGCAATGGAAACGGTGCAGAGCTTCGAGGCTTTCTCTACAAAATCGCCGCGCACGTCGCACTCGGGCGCAATGTCCACAAGCTTGATGATGCCGCCGCAGGAATCGTAATACTTCTTAAACACGTCGTAATCCGGCGCCTGAATGAACTCGTCGCCTTGCGCGCCCTTTTTCTTCGGCGAGATGAACGGGCCCTCAAGGTTCACGCCGACAATCTTCGCGCCTTCCTTGTCGTCCATGCAGGAGCGAATCGTCTCAAGCGCTTTCAAGATCTCCGCATCGGAAACGGTCATCGTAGTCGGGCAGAAGGACGTGACACCCTTCGTCAGCAGGAACTTCGCCATATTGCGCAGACCCTCTGCATCGCCGTCGCTGGAATCTGCACCCGCGCCGCCGTGCACGTGAACGTCCACAAAGCCCGGCACAATGGTGTAGCCCGCGCAGTCCACAACGAGGTCTTCCTCTTTGTACGGCAAAGAATCCTCAAGGCGCACGATCTTGCCGTCTTCAATCTCGATATCCGCCTTGCGCAGGCAGAATTTGTCGTCCAGTACGTTTGCGTTGATCAGAAACATGTTAAAAACTCCTCTCCGCTGCGGCAAAACCGCAGTTTTCTTTTCAATACATTTATACGTTTACAGCAGGCTCAGCAAAACGAGCAGCGTCACGCCCGGCACGCCAAGCACAGCGGATACCGCCACGCTGAGCCGGCTGACGGGAATATACACTCCGGTGTACGGCGCCGTAAAATACAAAACCGCCAGCGCCAGAACGCCCAGCATTGCCGAGCCGATGAGCCTTTTGATTCCCCGCATACGCTCTCCCCCATTTTTATCCTGTCGGAAAAGCTTATGATGCAGGGGAATTTTTCATACCTTAAATGTCGAGCTTCTCTTTATCCGGCACGAAGTCTACCTTGCCGGTCGCAACGTAGGCGGAAGCCACGATGATCGGCAGCGGCGTGCCGATGGTCAATTCGCGCTTCGGACTGCGCTGTGTGATAAGGCCGTCGTACACAAAATCCTCGCCCTCGAACGCGTCGAGCGAAACAAAGCCCTCTACGCTGTTTTCGAGGCGCACAAACACACCGCGCATCGTCACACCGCTCACGGTGCCTTCAAAGTGCTCGCCGATGTGCTGACTCATGTACTCTGCCATGTAGCAGTCCTCGGCGTCACGCTCGGCGATGAGCGCGCGAATTTCATTGCGGGAGGATTCCGTCGCAGAGGTCTCGCAGAACTGCGCGTAGCGGCGGCGCACCTCTTCTGCCGGCATGCCTTCCACAAATGCGGAAAGCACGCGGTGAATGGATGTATCCGGGTAACGGCGGATCGGCGAAGTGTAGTGGCTGTAATCGGAAAGCGCGAGGCCAAAGTGGCCGGTCTCCTCCGTCGAATATCTCGCTTTTTCCATCGTACGCAGCAAACGCTGAGAAACAAGCGTCTCGCACGGCAGGCCGCGCACGCGGTCGAGGATCGCGGCGAAATCCTGCGTTTCGGGGTTCGGCTTTACGATCTCCTTGCACGGAACGCCCACGAGCTGCAACAGCGTCACAAGCTCCTCTACGCGCTTCGGATCCGGGGTGCCGTGCACACGGTAGAGGAACGGCAATTTATGGTCGAGCGAGAATTTCGCCGCCGCAATGTTCGCCGTCACCATCATCTGCTCGATGAGCTGCTCCGCTTCGCCGGAAACGCGCGGCATGATGTCGATACAAATGCCGTTTTCATCAAGAATGAATTTCGATTCGCCGCTGTCCAGCTCCATGGTGCCGCGGGCTGCGGAGTTCGCCTTCAAAATATCGGCAAGTTCCTTCGCCGACATCAAGGACTCCATGACGGGCGCGTATTTATTCAAAATCTCCTCCGATGCCGTGCCGTCCAGAATTTCGTTGACCTCGCTGTACACACCGCGCACCTTGGAATTGATGATCGTCTTTTTAAAATCGTACTTTGTGATGTGGCCCTCTTTGTCGAGCTCGATAAGCGCGGAGAAGGCCAGCTTGTCCGTGCCCGCGTTCAGGGAGCACGCGCCGTTTGAAAGCACCTCCGGCAGCATCGGAATCACGCGGTCGGCAAAATACACAGACGTGCCGCGGTTGATCGCCTCTTCATCGATGGCAGAGCCCTCTTTCACATAGTGGGAAACGTCCGCAATATGCACGCCCAGCGTGTAACCGAAGTCCGTGCGCTTCACGGAGATGGCGTCGTCGAGGTCCTTTGCGTCCTTGCTGTCGATGGTGAAGATCGGCTCACCGCGCAGGTCAAGGCGCTTTGCGTATTCTTCGTCGCTGATGGGCTCGTTGCCGACACGCTCGGCTTCGTCGAGCACTTCCTGCGGGAAAACATGCGGAATGCCGTACTGCTCTACAATGGCATCGGCGCAGACACGCGCCGTGCGGCCGCTGCCGAAGACCTTCTTCACGCTTGCATATGCCCAGTCACCGCGGTAATCCTGCTCCAAAGATGCCATGACCTTGTCGCCGTTTTTCGCGCCGTTTAAATCGCGCTCGCGCATACGTAAATTATAGCGAATAGCATTGTCCGGGATGAACTCAATGCCCTCATCGGTGATACTCACCGTGCCGGTCGTCTGCGCGGGCTTGTGCTCTACGATGCGGCGCACACGGCCGGAGGGGCCGCGGTCGTCCTTGCGAATGTCGCCGACGATGATCTTGTCGCCGACGAGCGCGCCCTGCAAAGCGCTGCCGTGAATAAAAATGTCGTCACCGCCGCCATCGGGGCGCGCAAAGCCGAAGTTCTTCGAGAGCGAAATGAGCGTCGCTTCCACGTCTTCGCCGACCGGAATAAGCTTCGCGTTGTGCTCGCGGTCAAGTAAAATCATGCGGCGGTCTTTTAAAGAACGCAGTGCATCGTAAAAAGCAAGCTTGTCGAGCACACCTGCCTTTTTCAAAAGCTGGCGTGCGCTCCAGTCGTGAATTTCCTCGCTGCGCATGGTCGCCAAAATCGTCTCTTCCATGCGGTTCAGGGGCGTATCGCGAATGTCGCGGCGGCGGTCGGAACGACCGTTTCTGCCCTGAAAGCCCTTGTTTCTGTCATTTCCCTTGTTATACTGTTTCATTATACCTATCCAATCTTCCACAATCACGCCCCGCCCGGTCCAAGGCGAAGCGGCGCCGAGTGCGCAAATTTCTTGTTTTGTTGATCTTTCTCGCCGAGCTACTGTTATGCACAGTGCCGAGACAAATAAATTTTTCCGAGCTCTGCGGAGCTCGACCAAAGGTTTCACCTTTGGAATCTGATAAACTTTCTGAAGAAAGTTTAATCAAAGACTTTTGCGTCCGCTTTCACGTCAGCTTGTGCTTAGTTCAGTGCTTTCACTTCTTCTCTGTAAATATCACCGCGCACGGCAAAGCTCTTGTACATATCAAAGCCCGTTGCGGCGGGGCACAGACACACCACGTCGCCCGGCTCTGCGCTTTCTCTTGCAAGGCGCACGGCATCTTTCATGTTGTTTGCGTGCAGAATCACCGGCGCGCCGTCCTTGTAGTTTTCGGCACCGCGCACCGCAGCTTCGATCTTCCCCGCGGCCGGCGTTTTAAAGCCCTCAAGCGGTTTTTCGGGCGCGAGCAGCACGAGTGTCTTCACCTTGTCACAAATGACCTTGCCCAGCTCGTCAAACGGCACCTTTTTGTCCGCACCGCCCGCAATCATAACGATCTTGAAATCATACAGCGAAAGCGTGCCGATCATTGCGCGGGACGGACTCGTTGCGATGGAGTCGTTATACCATCTCACGCCGTCCAGCTCGCGCACGAACTCCATGCGGTGCTCGACGCCGTTGAATTCTTTCGCGACAGTCCTGATAACCTCTTTCGAGACATCGCCCCACACGGCAGAAATCGCCGCAAGGTAGTTTTCGACGTTGTGCTTGCCGGGAATGCGAATGTCGCTTTCCTCCATAATATACTCGTCGCCGAAGTAGATTTTGCCGTCCGCGCTGCACCACGCGCCGTTCGTCTTCTCTCTGCGGGAGAACATGTACGTCATGCCGCGCGTGTCAGCGGCACAGGCCGCCGTCAGGGCGTTATCCGCGTTCAAAACCGTGCGACCGAACGCATTCTGGTGCAAAAGTACGTTCTTCTTCGCGTTCACGTACTCGTCCATATCCTTGTGCACGTCGAGGTGGTTCGGCGACAGATTCGTGATGACCGCGACATTCGGGCTGCGGCGCATGGAGATGAGCTGGAAGCTCGAAAGCTCCACCACCGCCACATCCTCGGGCTTTACATCACGGATCTCCGGCAGAAGCGGGCGGCCGATGTTGCCGCCGAGGTGCACGGTCTTGCCCGCCGCTTTCAGCATTTCGGCAATGACGGACGTTGTGGTCGTCTTGCCGTCGCTGCCCGTCACGGCGTAAATTTTGCACGGACACAGGTCGAAAAAGACTTCCATTTCGCTCGTCACGGCAACACCGTTTGCACGGGCCTTTTGCAGCTCGGGCAGCAGATACGGCACGCCGGGCGCGCGGAACAGCATGTCTTCGTCGATACTTTCAAGGTAGCCTTTGCCGCAGATGAGGTTTGCGCCGAGCTTTTTCAGCGCTTCGCCGTCTTCGCCCAGCGCCGCTTCGCTGCGCTTATCGCGCACCGAAACGGCTGCACCGTGGGCTTTAAACTGCTCAATGAGCGGCAGATTGGAACGCCCCACGCCGACAAACGTGATGCGCTTGCCGGAAAGAGACGCGTAAAATTCGTTTGCTGTCATAATTCGGAACTTTCTCCTTTATTTTAAAAAGGTGCGATAATCCTCCAGATTCTTACGGAGCAATTCGGGGGTGTTTAAGGTATACGGACATTTCTTCACGCACTGGCCGCAGTGCTTGCAGTTTTCAATCAGCTCCATTTTCGCCTGCCACTCGGGCGTCAGCCATGCGGCGGACGGAGCGCGGCGCAGCATAAGCGACATGCGCGCGCACTGATTGATCTCAATACCGGCGGGACATGGCATGCAGTAGCCGCAGCCGCGGCAGAAATCGCCCGCGAGGGACTCGTGCTCTTTTTCGATGAACGCCGCAAGCTCGTCCGTCATCACCGGCGGGTTATCATTGTAGGAAAGAAACTCGTCAAGCTCTTTCTCGCGCTGTACACCCCAAATGGGCAACGTGTTCTCATACTGCGCAAGGTACGCATACGCCGCATCGCTGCGCGTGATGAGACCGCCGGAAAGCGCCTTCATGCAGATGAAGCCGACGTTCTTCTCCTTACATAGGTTCACAAGCTCAATGTCCTTTTCGCTCGCAAGGTAGCAGAACGGGAACTGCAGCGTTTCATACAAGCCGGATTCCACGGCTTCGCGCGCCACATGCAGGCGATGATTCGTGATGCCGATGTGACGGATCTTGCCCTGTGCTTTCGCTTCCAGCATCGCCTCATAAAGGCCTGTACCGTCGCCGGGCTTCGGGCAGAAGGACGGCGTGTGGAACTGGTAAATATCCACGTGGTCGGTCTTCAGCATAGAAAGGCTCGTCTCGAGGTCTTTCCAAAAGCCTTCAACGGTTGTCGAGGCCGTTTTCGTCGCGATGATGATGTCGTCGCGCACATCGGCAAGTGCCTGACCAATCTTATATTCGCTATCCGAATACGCGCGTGCGGTGTCGAAAAAGCGGATGCCGTTATCGTATGCTTTGCGCAGCAGCTTGCCCGCTTCTTCAACGGAAATGCGCTGAATGGGCAGCGCGCCGAAGCCGTTGCGATTGACCGTGATGCCGGTATTGCCGAGTGTCACTGTTTTCATAGTTTTCCCGTCCTTTCAAAATATACATACCCGAAAATTTCCTTTGGGCTTTATTCCGTGTCCGCCGTCATTTCCTGGTAGCTTTTATATAAGTCAAAGTAAATGCCCTTTTTCTTCATAAGCTCCTGATGCGTACCGGCTTCTTCAATGCCCTTATCCGTCAGCACCAGAATTTTCGTCGCGTTCTTGATGGTCGTCAAACGGTGCGCAATCGTGAACGTCGTTCTGCCCTTCGCGAGCTTTTCAAGCGATGCCTGCACGATGCGCTCGCTTTCGTTATCGAGCGCACTCGTCGCTTCGTCTAAAATCAAAATCGGCGGGTTCTTTAAAAACGCACGCGCAATGGAAATGCGTTGCTTCTGGCCGCCGGAAAGCTTCACGCCGCGCTCGCCGACGTATGTATCGTAGCCGTTTGAAAGCCCCTCGATAAATTCATGCGCGCCCGCCATTTTGGAGGCCGCAATGACTTCTTCTTTCGACGCGCCCGGCTTGCCGTACTGAATGTTCTCAAACACCGAGCCGGAGAACAGGTACACGTCCTGCTGCACAAAGCCGATGCGGTCGCGCAGGGATTTCAGCGTCACCGTACGGATATCCTTGCCGTCGATGCGGATGGTGCCGGCAGTCGTATCGTAAAAACGCGGAATGAGGTTGCACAGCGTCGTTTTACCGCCGCCCGAAGGGCCGACAAGCGCGATGTTCTCGCCCGCCTTTACGTCGAGGTCGATGTCAGAAAGCACCTCGGTGCCGTCGTCGTTATACTTGAAGCTTACGTGGTCGAACGTCACGTCGCCCTTGACAATGCCGATGTCTTTGGCGTCCGGCGCGTCGCTGATCTCGATGGGCGCGTCCATAACCTGAAAGAAGCGCTCCACGCCGCTCATGCCGCTTTGGAACTGCTCCGTAAACTGCACGATGCGGTGAATGGAATTGATGAGCGTTGTGATATACAAAAGGTACGCCACAAGCTGCGAGGGGTCGATGGCGCCGTTCATCATGAAGATGGCGCCCGCAATGACGACCACGATATACATGAGACCGTCAAAAAATTTATTGGAGGCTTCAAAGCCGCCCATATACATGTAGCGCAGGCGCTTGATGTTATAAAAGCGATGGTTGCCTTCTTCAAACTTCTTTTCTTCAAGCGGCTCGTTCGCGAAGGATTTCACCACGCGCACGCCAAGCAGGCTGTCTTCCACCTGCGCATTGATCTCGCCGAGCTGTTGGCGCTGGCTGCGGAACTGCGCCTGCATTCTCTTATTGAAGAACATGGCGGCCGCCAGCATAAACGGCAGCACCGCAAAGATAATCAGCGTCAGCGGCACACTCATCGTGCACAAAATCACAAATGCGCCGATGATCTTGATGCCCGCAATGAAAAATTCCTCCGGACAGTGATGCGCAAACTCCGTGATGTCAAACAGGTCAGTCGTGATGCGGGACATGAGCTGACCGATCTTCGTGTTGTCAAAATACGAGAACGAGAGCTTCTGCAGGTGTGCGAACATATCGCGGCGCATGTCGGTCTCGATCTTTGTGCCCATGATGTGGCCGATAGACGCCATGAAGAACGTTGCGCCCACGTCGACGAGCTTTAAGAAAATGTACAGCCCTCCGATGCGCAGAATATAACTGAGCGTCAAAGACGCCAGGTCATTGATGCCGCGGTTCGTAATCTGCTGCACGATGATTGGCAACGCCAGCTCGCATACGGTCGTCAGCGCCGCGCAGAACAGGTCGAAAATGAGAATCCACAGATACTTTTTAAAGTACGGCGCAAAACGGCGTATAAGGCCCTTTTTGCCCTTATTTGTCACAGTTGCTTCCACAATACCCATCCTTTCTTTCGTCGGCGCAAAACCGTTTTCCGCACCGCGAAATTCCCCAAAAACTTATAATTTTATTTTATCACAGGCACATGGCCTTTACAAGACAGGAAGTTACTTCAAATGCAGTTTATCCGCCAGTTTTTCACCCTTCGGCAGCTGCACGATCTCCTCGCGCGTGATGGCTTTTGTAAACACCGCCGCCACGAGGTAAACGAGGATTGCAAGCAGAATAACCGGAATAACCGCGAACTTCTCACTCATAAAGCGCGTGAGCAGCAGATATACGGGGTACGAGACCGCGCCCATAATGACAGAAGCAAGGAGCGGACGAATGCCCATGCGCACCACGCTCGGAATTTCCGGCAGCATACGGTGCAGCGCGATAAGGTTCAGAATAATCATAACAAGATACGAAACGAACGTACCGACAGCAGAGCCCATGGCGTTGATCTCCGGGATACCGCACAGCACATACACAACGCCGATGCGTACCACCGTACCGACAATCATGTTGATGACCGGCACGTATACCTTGCCGACCGCCTGAATCATCGCATTCGTAGTGTAAAGTAAGCTCGCCGTGATGACCGCCGGCGCCATAACGGCGAGCAGCGGCGCGGTATTTGCCGCAAACTCCGGGCGGCTGTAAAGCAACAGGGAGCAAATGGGTTTTGCAAAAATGCACAAACCCGCAGCAGACGGGATGGCCACCATGAGCGTCATGCGCAGGGAGAGCGTGGAAATACGGTTGATTTCGCGCTTTTCTTTTTTTGCGATCGCACCGGAAAGCATCGGCAGCACGATGGTGGAGATGGGCACGATGACGGCGTTCGGCAGGTCGAAATACTTGCGCGCCGTGCCGAGCCAGCCCTTCATAGCGATGGCGGAGTTCGCGTCCACACCGGCAGCGCCCTGCAAACGATACATCATCACGGAGGAATCCACAATGTCGAGCGCGCTCAAAAACGCAGAGCCGATGATGACCGGCACCGCAAAGGTCAGGATAGATTTCAAAATTTCACCAACACTCGAAACCTTCGGCTCAAAAGGTGAATAGCGCGTATCGCGCGATTTGCGGAAGTAGTACAGAAGAATGTACAAAACCGCGAAGAACGAGCCGATGGAAACACCGAGGATCGCGCCTGCCGCGCCAAGCTCCGGCAAGCCGGTGGTCTTCAGGAAATACAGTGCCAGCGCAATACCGACGAACAGTTTAATGAGCGACTCCAAAACCTGCGAGACCGCCGTCGGCGTCATGTTGGAGCGCCCTTGGAAATAGCCGCGCAAACACGACGAAACGGACATGAAAAAGCACATCGGTGCCAAGGCTGCAATGGCGTACATGGAGCGGTCATTTTGGTTCATGAGCATCGCGAACTGACGGGAAAACACCGCCATGACGATGCAGCCGACAAGACCGATGCCGGAGAACAGTGTGAATGCCACGCGGAAAATTTTATCCGCTTCGCGCTTGCGGTTCTGTGCATACGCCACGCTGACAAGGCGCGAAATGGCGACCGGTGTGCCGGAAGATGCCAAAACACTGAAAAACACAAAAATGTCATACGCCGTGTTGAAATGCCCCATGCCCTCATCATCGAGGAAATTCGCAAGCGGAATAGAGAAAAATATATTGATGAATTTGACGATAAACGTCGCTGCCGTCAAAATTGCGGTACCCTTTAAAAAGCTCTGTCCTTTCTGTTCCGTCTTCTGAGACAAATTGAAATCACTCCCATATCAAAATCGTAAATTGCCGCATTGAAACGCATTTAGGAAGCCTGAACAGCACACAAAATACGTACAAAATAGTATACCATACTTTTCCCCTGTTTCGCAAGGAAACGGGCTTAAAATGTGCGCGATGAAAGCAAAGATCCCCTGTGCAAAACGCACAGAGGATCCAAAATCACCCGATCAGCATTCTGCCCTCCGGCAGAACGGAACCGCCTTTCTTTTTGCGCATTAAAATCGCCACACCGAATGAGACAGGGCCTACGCGGCCGATGAACATCGTCAGCGTCAGGGCAAGCTTTGCAAGCGGATGCAGCGTCGGGGTCAGGCTTGCGCTGAGGCCGACCGTCGCAAAGGCGGAAACGGCTTCGATCATCGCATCCAATATGGAAACACCGTGGTGCAGCGCTAAAATGAGACTCACGTTCAAAACGGAGACCACAAGGGCGAACGCCACGACCGTAAGGGACTTGTTCACCATACCGGGGTCAAAACGGTGGCGCAGGAACGTAGTGGTGTCTTCGCCGCAAAGAGTGGATTTCACCGCCGCAAACAGCACCACAAGCGTCGTCACCTTAATGCCGCCCGCCGTGGAGCCCGGGCAGCCGCCGATGAACATCAAGAACGACGTGAGGAGCTTTGCACCATCCGTTTCCTGCTTAATGCTGACGGAAGCAAAGCCCGCCGTGCGCGTGTTGACCGACTGAAAAAACGCCGCGTTCAGCTTTTCAAAGAAGTTCAAATCACGGTATGTATTGTTGTACTCAAGGATAAACAGCATCACCGTACCGAAAACCAGAAGCGTCAAAGATGTACGCAGGCAGACCTGCGCGTGAAAGCTCAGCTTTTCCACGTGCTGCCGGTGCAGGCGCGTCGAGATTTTCTTGCGGTAAATATCCTGAAACACCACAAAGCCCGTGGAGCCGATGATGATAAGCGTGGAAATCGTCAGCGTGACGAGCGGGTCGCCGTTAAAGGCCGATAAACTCGAATTGCCGGGAATGAAGCTTAAAATATCGAAGCCGGCGTTGCAGAACGCCGAGACGGAGACGAACACCGAGGCCCATGCGCCGAGCCCGCCATAGAGCGGCACGAAGCGAGCCATGAGCAGAAGCGCGCCGAGAGCTTCCACCGCAAACGTAAACGCAACCACGATGCGCAGCAGCGAGATGACATCCAAATTGCTGCCACCGGCGCTTTCGCGGGCGAGTACAAGGTGGCGAATGCCGATGCGGCGGCGGACGAGCAGCGTGAGACCCGTTGCAAACGCGGCAAGGCCAAGACCGCCGCACTGAATGAGCACAAGCAGAACGCCCTGCCCGAAATACGACCAGTGCATAAACGTATCATACACGGAAAGGCCCGTGACACACGCGGCGGAGGTCGCCGTGAAAAGCGCGTCCACAGGGTTTGTGAACTGCCCGCTTTTCGCCGAGATCGGCAGCGTGAGCAACACGGTGCCAATAAAAATAAGGATCACAAAGCTGACGACGAACATGCGCGTGGGTGACGTACGCTTTACTATTTTTTGTAATCTGCTCGTTTTCATAAACTCCGACCGACTTTCTCCGGGCGCGCCCGGAACAGATTTATGCCAACATGAGTTCGCTGATCTTCGTGCGGCGCAGCGCCATCATCAGCGGCACGCCGAGCACATAGCAGACGACGAGCTCGCCGATGCCGACCGAAACGGCACCCGCGATGAAGCCTGCAAGGGAGAGATTGCCGAAAGCAAACGCGCCGTTATCCGCAAGGCAAGCCACTTCAAAGCCGACGATGAGGGCGTTGAAAATGACCGGCGGCAGCGGCGCCAAAACCGGGATCTCCTTCCAGCGAATGTTGCGTACAAGGTAAGAAAAAATGCCCGCGAGCAGCGTTGCAAGCGTGCCGAACACCCAGTCTACGACGCCGAGCGGACTTGCAAGGTTCGAGATGAGGCAGCCGACGGCAAGCCCGGGGATGGCGGCCGGCGTAAAGGCCGGGAGCACCGTTAAGGCTTCCGAAAAGCGGAACTGCACCGCGCCAAACGCCAGATTCATGGCGGCAGCGGCGTAAGTGAGGACAGCATACAGCGCCGCAATCACGGCGCTGAGCGCCAGAAAGCGGACTTTTGAGGTTTTCTTATTCATTTCAGCATTCCTTTCCGCGGTCCGGGAGCCGCCCCGGCCGCGCTAGTTTTGTTTAAGGTCAGGATGTCACGACTGACCGTGCTGCACAAATGGGCGTACAGCAACAGGATATAGCATAAGCAATTTAGGACGAAAAGTCAAGCGTTTCGGGAATATTCTACCGATTATTGGAAAATGGCGGATTTGTAATCGAAACTTTGTTCGTTTTTGAGCATGGACAGGCGGTTTTCATGGACATTGTTGATTACATAAACGAAGTTGACCGCAGCAATCGTGAACAGGAAGCCGCTTACCATGTGACGCTTTCAAAGCGGGACTTTCGGATTCGCTGTGTGTTTTATGCTCGCCCCCTCTTTTACGCCGCGGCTTGCTTCATTTATACCACATCACGGGGGATTACAACGAAAATATACACTTTTGTCAGTTATCACAGAAACGGAGCGTCTCCTATATGCAAAAAGCCCCTGCCCTCAGTGAAACGCGGGTAGGAGCTTTGTTTTGCTGAATTTACTTTAAATTACTCTTTGGAGATGTCGGTGCCGAAGTATTTTTCGGAGAGAGCGGTAAGGGTGCCGTCCTCACTCATTTCCTTCAGCGCGTCGTTAACAGCTGCGAGCAGCGTTGCGGTGTCGTCGCCCTTGCGGATCGGAATGGCGACCTTTTCGACTTCATCGGAGAACGTAGCAATCTTGATGTTCGCTTCCGGGTGCTCCTTTACGTAGTCTGCGAATACGACTTCTGCATTCAGCGTGGCATCGATACGGCCGGAGAGCAGAAGCTCGATGGTCTGGTTGAGGTCGTCCACGCCCGTGACCGTTGCGCCGTGGGCTTCTGCCTGCGTTGCATAGGTGCTGGAAATGGTGTTGGCGGTCGTTTTGCCCTCGAGATCTTCCATGGAGTTGATCTCATCGTAATCGCCGCGCACGATAACAGCGGTGCGGTTATATGCATACGGGGTAGAGAAGTTGTACTTTTCCGCGCGTTCTTCGGTGACGCCTACGCCGTTGACCATGATGTCATAACGGCCGTCATCAAGACCGGCAAGCAGGCCGTCCCACTCGCCCTCGACAAAGTTGACCTCTACGCCAAGCTTTTCTGCGATGTTCTGCGCAACTTCTACGTCATAGCCGACAAGGTTATCCTCGGCATCGTGGTATGTCCACGGCGCCCAAGTGCCTTCCATCGCGACTGTGATGGTGCCCTTTTCCTTGATCTGCGCGAGCAGGTCGTTTTCTTCCGCTGCGGAAGACTCGCTTTCCGCTTCGCTCGATGCAGAGGAAGCATCGCTGCTTGCCGCACCGGACGTTGTGCCGCCCGAGGAGCACCCCGTAAGCACGACTGCCGTGAGCATCAGCACAGCCATAAGTAAAGAAAGTGTTCTTTTCATGTTCTCTTACTCCTTTGCTTAAGTAGGATAAATATGGATAACGGACTGACAAAAATCAATCCATGTCTCCCTGAATGGTGCGCAGGAACGCTTTTGTGCGTTCCTCCTTCGGGTTCTCGAAAAATTCTTTCGAGGAGCCTTGCTCGACGATAATGCCGTCTTCCATGAAAATGACCTTGTTTGAGACCGTGCGGGCAAAGCCCATTTCATGTGTGACGACGAGCATCGTCATGCCCTCATTTGCGAGGTCGCGCATGACGGAAAGCACTTCGCCGGTGAGCTCCGGGTCAAGCGCGCTCGTCGGCTCGTCGAAGAAGATAATCTCCGGGTTTGTCGCAATGGCGCGGGCAATGGCAACGCGCTGCTGCTGGCCGCCGGAAAGCTGCGAGGGGTAATAATCGTAACGGTCGGAAAGACCGACCTTGTCGAGCGCTTTTTTGCCGATCTCAATGGCTTCCGCCTTGTGCATTTTGCGGGCAACGATGAGACCCTCTGTGACGTTCTGCAGCGCTGTTTTGTTCAAAAACAGGTTGTAGTTTTGGAACACGAACGCCGTTTTGCGGCGCAGGCGCGCAATCTCTTTTTTGGTGATCTTATCGAATTCGAATTTTTCGTTATCAAAAATCAAGGTGCCGCTGTCGGCTTTTTCGAGGAAGTTTATGCAGCGCAGGAGGGTTGTTTTACCGGAGCCGGACGGGCCGATGATGGCGACCACATCGCCCTGCTCCACGTCGAGATCGACGCCGCGCAGCACATGCAGCTCGCCGAAGGATTTTTTAATGTCCAGAATTTGCAGCATAACTCAGCCCTCCTTGTGTCCGTAAGACGCGAGCTTCTTTTCGCCAAAGCGCTGCACCCAAGTGAGCACCGTGGAGAAAATGAGGTATATAAGGCCGACCTCAAGATATAAAAGCAGCGGCTCATACGTGCGCGCCACGATGCGCTGTGTGACCATGAACATTTCCGTTACGGTGATGTTCGCCGCAAGGGAGGTGTCCTTAACCATGGAGATGAGCGAGTTGGAAAGCGGCGGGAACGCCGTGCGCATGGCCTGCGGCAGCACGATGCGGAAAATAGTCTGGAGGTAGGTAAGCCCCACGCACTGACCGGCTTCAAGCTGACCCTTCGGCACGGATTCAAGCGCAGCGCGGATGGTCTCGGCACAATACGCGCCCTCATTTAGGGAGAACACGATAACTGCCGCCGGAAACGGATCGAGCAAAATGCCGACGCGGGAAAGGCCGAAGAACACAACGAACAACTGCACAAGCAGCGGTGTGCCGCGGAAGATCCAAATGTAAAAACGCGCAATCTGCTTTAAGACCTTCACGTTTGCGAACTGCACCAGCGCCATAATGACCGCGATAATGAGTGCAAAGGTGAACGAAATGACCGTAAGCGGAATGGTGACCGTCAGGCCGGGGATGAGAATTTTCGGAAAGGAGTCTATAAAGAGCTCCCATAAACGTCCGCTGAACATAGCTTTTGTTCTTCCCTCTTTCTGAAAACGAATATCAATACAAATATACGCCCTGTACTTTACTTGAAGTTTAGTATACCCGTGATGGGTTAAAATGTCAAATACTTATAATGGATTGAACCACATGCTTTTCGGGCATAGTATACCTTTTTCGTATGGTTTCAAATGCAACTGAAAAAAACGGGTCTCCTAAACGGCGAGCAAAGCGACCGTCAGAAAGGCACACATGCAAAAAGGGACAGCACAGCGCTGTCCCTTTTCGAGTATTCAACTTTTGAATTTAAATCGGTTTAAAACTCACACCGTGTAAAAACGGAACCACTTTAAGGATGTCTGCTTTGTGAATACGATGCGCAGCTCGGTGAGTCCGGCTTCGGCGGCGACATCGCACGTAAACGATGTGAACTTTGTGAGGCTTCCGGTGCCTGTGCCGCCCGCTTTGCCGAGAACTTTTCCGGTCTTGTTATCCGCAAGGAGGATCTCCACGTCGCCGGAGGGCGCGCTCATGGCGCACTCGAACGCGTTGCAGCCGGTGAGATCCATGTTCTTATATACGAGGAAGCTGCGGAAATCCTTCGCTTCCACATACGTTTCGCCGTCGCGCTTATCCGTGAGGAACGTGACGCCGCTGTAATCATCGGCATCGATGGCTTCCTGCTTGAAGAAGCCCGGTCGGCCCGGGAACGCTTCGCCTGCAATCTCCACGTCGGCGGTAAGGCGAATGTCGTCGCTCGCCGCGCCGATTTCCATTTTATACACGCCGCTTTCGACCGTGTAGATCTTTCTGCCGTTGCACCAAACGGCAAGGTCGTCGATCTTGAAGTTCAGCGTAACGGTGACGGTCTCGCCCGCCTTGATGTGCACGCGCTTGAAGGCTTTGAGTGCATGGATGGGACGCACACGCAGGGAGCCCGGCAGGCTCATGTAAAGCTGCACCACTTCGTCGCCGTCAAGAGCGCCGGTGTTCTGCACGTTTACAGTCGCGATGACTTCGCCGTTTTCCTGCTTAACGGTCAGATTGCTGTATGCAAAAGTCGTATAGCTGAGGCCGTAGCCGAACGCGTAGAGCGGCTTGCCCCTAAAATAGAGGTACGTCACATGGTTTTTCGCGATGTCGTAATCGTCAAGCGCGGGGAGATCACGAACAGAACGATACCACGTGGTCGGGGTGCGGCCGGCGGGATTGTTTTCGCCGAAGACGGTCGCGGCAGCAACATGGCCGAGGCACGGGCCGAGGTGCGTGGAGCACAGCACGGCTTTGGCGGTGTCCTTCTCCTTGTTGATGGCGAACGGATAGCCCGTGACGAGGTACAGCAGAGTACTCTCATTTGCGGCCGCTGCGGCGTTCAGGAGCGCGGTCTGGGCTTTCGGCAGACGGATATCCGGACGGTCATACTCCTCGCGCGCGTTGATGAGCGGCTGGTTACCCGCGCAGACGATGACGTGGTCGGCGCGTTGCGCGAGCTCTGCCACACGCTCTGCGCCGGAGGAAACGACTTCCAGTGTAAACTGCTTGCAGGGGCAGTCACCGGAGCCGGCCTTTGCAACGAGCTTATTTTCGTCGTTTACGGCCACAGCACGGTGCTGCCAGGTATCGAGGTACAAAACGCCGTCTTCTTCCTTGGCATACAGCAGTTCTTTCACGAACCAGCCGAACACCACGTCTGCCGTGCAATTCATGCCGGGGTCGATGGTGACGGCGTTTTCGTCCTGCGGAGTCTCGTCGAAGAAATTTTTGTCCTCGGTGAGGTACTTGCCGGTGCGCACGCTGCGCAGCGTCCATGCGCCGAAGTCCCAATCCGCGCGCTCAAAGAGGTCGGCGGTGTTCTCGCCGGCATCGGCATACACCGCGCCGTTTTCGGCGATACGCAGGTACTTGCCGGTTTTTTCGGAGCGGATACGCACGCGGTCAAAGCCTTCATCGAACAGTACGCGGTCTTCGCCGAGCTTTTCTCTGAAGCCCTTGACGACCGGCGTTTGGTTCGGTGCATAGCCGCAGTACCAGCAGGTGTAGTTCTCATTTGCGAGCGGGCCCACGACCGCGACGGTGCACCTGCCGTCGTCGGCTAAAGGCAGCATACCACGGTTTTCAAGCAGGATGACGGACTCCTTTGCCGCTTTTACGGCGAGCGCCTTGTGCGCGGGGCTTGCGAGCTTTGCGGGGTCAATGTGCGCATAGGGGTGGTCTTCATCGAAATCGCCGAGCTTAAAGCGCAGCAATAACGTGGAATACACGGCTTTATCGAGGTTTTCTTCGGTGAGGTCGCCTTTTTCGAGCGCTTCGCGCACGGCAGGGTCAACCATGGAGCGGCTGTCGAGCATCATATCCGCGCCGACGCCGAGGATGTCGCCCATAGACTGCGCGTGGTTTTCATACGTGCGGTGCGCAGCGACGTTCTGGCCGAAATCGCCGCCGTCGCTGACAGCGAACGTCATGCCCCACTCTTTTTTACAGATTTCCGAAACGTCCGGGTTGTTGACGCCCTCTACGCCGTTGATGCAGTTGTACGCCGTCATAAGGCCCGGCGCGCGGCCTTCGCGCACGGCGGGCTCAAACGCTTTTAAGTAATACTCGTGCTTTAAGCGCGGGGTGATGTTCGCGTTCGTCGTCTGGCGCTCGTTTTCGTAGTTGTTGGCGTAGAAATGCTTGAGCAAAGGCGCGGTCTTCAAATACTTCTCGTCCTTGCCCGTAAGGCCGCGGCAGTAGGCGGCGCTCATTTTACCCGTAAGGCACGGGTCTTCGCCATAGGCTTCTTCGTTTCTGCCCCAGCGCGGGTCGCGCTCCATATCGATGGTGGGTCCGAAAAGCTCCAGAGAGGACGGTCTTTCTTCCATATCGTGCGTGATGCGCGTTTCGTCGCCTGCCATATCTCCAAGCTGCTCCATGAGGGCATCGTCAAACATGGCCGCCATGCCCCACGGCTGCGGCAGAATGGTGGTCTCGCGCTTCTGGTCGCGGTTTACGACGCCGCGCGCGATCTCGGTGCCGATGTGCGTCTTTTTAATGCCGAGGCGCGGAATATCATCGAGCTGCGACGTGATCATGCCGACCTTTTCTTCGCGCGTTAAGCGGGAAAGCAGGTCTTTTGCGCGCTCTTCAAACGGCAGGGTGTTATCTTGAAAACGGTATTTCATGCGAAACTCCTTTCAAAACTCGTTATATTTGTTATTTTATGGAAAGCATGCCGCACAAAGCGGGGCTCTATGCGGCAGCATTTCAGTACGTATCAGAACCAGGAATCCGTATAGCTGGCTTTTTTCGTTTCTTCGCTCGGGGCGGGTGCGGCAACGTGCAGCACAGGCGTTTCCGTGCAGTTTTCCACACGGAGCGTCTTCGGCTCGTTCGGGTAGAGCGTAACGTAGTTATCATCGTAATGCACGCGGTCGTCGCTCGTCATGAGGTACGCAAACGGCGTGTACACGCTCGCGCGGATCGTCACGAGCAGATCGTTGCCGTCCTGCTCCACCTTTTCAATCTTCGCGTCGCTTTCCGGGAAGACGTAATCGCGGTAATACGCACGCAGGCTGTCGGCGGTATCGAAGCCCTCGGCGCTTGCAAAGAAGAAGCCGTGCTTCAAATCATTGCAGACGGAAATGTGGAACTGCTGCATGGAGTGCGGAGCGACCTTGAGCGTCTTTGTGCAGAGACTGTCGGTCTCGCCGGTGAAGGTCATGTATCCGCAGTGAATATCCGCCGTGAACGCTTCGGGCGTTTCGTTGATGACGGTCACTTCTGCGCCGCCCTCACACGCGCGGATGATGAGCTTTTTCGTTGCAAACGCGCGCTTTAAGAAATAGAACGAGATCTTTCTCGTCAGGTAATAATCGATGATCGTCCAACCTGTCTCCGGCCAGCAATCGTTGTACATCCAGATGAGGTCGCCTGCGCCGTACGGCTTGCGGCGCATGGCCTCGGCAAGCTCGGCGTACAGAAGGCCCTGCATGATGCCGCTGTACAGCAGATAGCCGTGTTCATCGAGGGTTTTGAACTCCGTCAAATGGCGGTCAATCGCGCCGTCGATGTTGCTGCGCTTGCGGTCAAACTCGCCGTGGTGCTTCCAGATGGGGTTATCGAAGCGCATTTCGGTGCCGTCGAGGTAACGGCGAACGGTGCTTTCCATCTGTGCGCCGAAGAAGCCGTATTCACTGGAGAAGCGCGCCGGGATGCGGTCGAACGCCTCAAGCTCATAGACAAACTTGAACTTCGTTTTCGGGTGACGGCCGAAGAACGACCATGCGTGTACGTCGCCCTGTTCGCTCTCGTTGGCGCGGTCGCCGAAGTACGGCGAGGACGGCATATACGGAACGAGCGGGCTGTTGCGGTGCACGGCACGCGGCTGAATATAGTTGAATATTTTCTCGCCGTAGAAGCGCTCCGGCTTGATGGGCGCCGGGAACCAATCGGTGTAGGATTCCGCAATCTCGTTGTTGCCCGTCCAGATGGCCATGCAGGGATAATGTGCAAGGCGCTTTGTCTGGTACTCGGCTTCGCGCTCCGCCTCAAAGAGAAAATCGTTTTTGTGGTCGGGGTAGAACGCGCAGGCGTACATAAAGTCATGCATCAGCAAAATGCCGTACTCCGAGCAATATTCATAGAAGCAGTCCGGCTCATACGTGCCGCCGCCCCACATGCGGAACATGGTGAAGTGCGCCGCCGCGCCCTCGCGCACGAGGGTCTCGTAGCTTTCCTTCGGGGTGCGCAGATAAAGGGAGTCCGTCGGCACCCAGTTGCCGCCCTTGCAGAAGATGCGCACGCCGTTCACCTTAAAGAAGAAGTTGCGGCTGCCGTCTTCGAGCTTAGAGGTATCGAGCTCCAAGGTACGGATGCCGATCTTCTTCGGCTGCATCTCGTGCAGGATGCCCTTTGTGACGCAGCAGGCATTAAAGGTATAGAGGTTCTGCGCACCGTAGCCGTTCGGCCACCAGAGCTTCGCGTTTTTGATTGTGACGCGTTCCTCGGCGAAGTTCACGCCGCCGACGAGCATGAGCGTTTTTTTGCCGGTATAAACGGTTTTGCCCTCAAATTCGAGCGTATAGGTAAGCTCGCACTCGGCGCTTGAGACCATGTCGGATTTTTCGATTTCGAAGTGGAACTCCACTTCGGCGTCATCGCCGTCGAGCTTTAACGTATCGACACGGGACGCGATGACCTGCGCACCGCTGAACGCTTCAATCTCGATGGAGCGGCCGATGCCGCAGGTGGGCACGGGCTGGCACCAGTCCCAGCCGTAGGTAAACTGCGGCTTTCGGGTGTAGACACGCTGGTCACAGATGGCGTTTTCACTTGCGCAGTAGAACGAAACGGCGTCGCGCGGATAGTGCAGCTCCATGCCGGAGGTGAGGCGAATGACGAGCTGGTTTTTGCCGACGTGCAAAAAGCGCTTGATGTCTTCGCTGAACGCGCAGAACGCGTTTTCGTGGTGCGCGGCGGGCATGCCGTTTACGATAATATCCGCATTGAAATCGAGCATTTCAATGTTGAGGCGCACGATGTCTTCGTTCAGCATCTCCTCTGTGACGTCAAAATCGCGGACGAGCCACCAGGAAAGATCCTTGATCCACTGGTTTTTCTTTGTGTTCTCCTTCAAAAAAGGTTCTTCTACGATGCCGTTTTCGATGAGGGCGGTGGTGACGTCGCCCGGCACGGTCATGGGGATAAAGCCGTATTTAGAAGGGAACGCATGATTCGATTTATCCGTCATCACGTGAAAATGCGGGTTCGGGTCTTTTAAGAACTCTGCCTGTTCTTCTTCGGAAAGGTCTTCAAGCTTTAAGAACGCCGGCAGCGTTGCGCGCACGGGGGCTGCGTCCATTTTACGCAGCACTTCGTTGTAGCGCTCTGCCGTAACATCCATAAATTCGCCGCGCAGCTTCCACGCGCCGGCAAGAGACAGTTTGCTCATTTTTTTACAACTCCTTCGGGGGATTTGCACAGGCGTATATTTGCCTTTCTTTGCATTGTAGCCGATGCAAAGCGAGAATTCAATAGCTTTTTGCAAATTTCATATAGAGAAAAAAACGCACATTTTCTTGCAAACATGCACAGTTTTTTCGCGGCTTATTTTTGCATAAGAAACAAAATGGGAGAAGCCCGAAAGCTTCCCCCATCTGTATACATTTTAATCGAGATCAAATCAATCGATTACGCTTCGCCGTGAGCAGCGAGGTACTCTTCCATCTGAGCGTTGAGCTCTGCATAGTCCTCGTTTGCTTCAGCAAGAACGTCCTCGAGGCCGAGGCTGTTCAGCGTTGCAACATAGTTGTCCCAATCGTCGATGGATTCCTGACCGGCGATGACACCCCAGAGGTACTGATCCTTCTCAGCCTCGATGTCAGCTCTGCACTCGGTCCAGGACTCGAAGGAAGCCGGATCCTTCCACTCAACGAGGTGAGCAGCAGCATAGCGGCTGTTTTCGCCGGACTTGTTGAACAGAGCGGTAGTCTCCGGAGTATTGGAGATGTTGCACTCGTCCTTACGGTTCATGAGGCTATCGAACAGCTTGAGGCCGATATTCTTAGAGGTGTTTTCCTCGGAGTCCGGGCCAACGATAGCGACATACTGGCCGTTCTCGTCGTACTCGTAATCGGTGCCTTCGATACCAAAGCGGCGTGCGATGTAGTTATCGGAATCGCACATGTCGTCCCAAGTTGCATACAGTCTTTCCGGATCGGAAGCTGTGTTGGTGATTGCGAAATATGCCCAAGCAGCGCTTGTAGCCGGGTCTTCCTGCGGGTTGCCGTTGGAGCCCTTGACCATGTCGATCGGTACCCACTTAGCATCCGGGTTGGAAGCATAGAAGGACATCATCGGAGCTGCGTCCGGGTTGTTCCATGCGCACCAGCTGTACGTTACGCCGAAGCCGCCGTTTGCCATCTGCTCGTCACGGTTGGTATCCTGCGTGATGTTCGGGGTGATGTAGCCCTTTGCATACAGATCAGCAACGTCGCTAACCCAGTTCTTGGTGCCCTCGTTAGCCGGGCCGTAGGTGACAACGCCGTCGTCATCTACGCAGAAACGTTCGTAATGGGTCTGGTCATAGGACTGGATCCACGGCCAGAAGGAACGGAAGTCGTAACCGTCGCCGCCGAGGCCGTAGGTGTCGTTCTGACCGTTGCCGTCCGGATCGTCCTCCGTGAAAGCGCGGAGCACTTCGTTGAGCTCTTCGATCGTGGTCGGAGCCTTAAGATTCAGGTTATCGAGCCAATCCTGACGGATCCAGAGGTTCTCGCAGGACGGTTCAGCAACGTCACCCGGGATTCTGTAAATGGAGCCGTCGGCCTCAGATGCATAGAAGAGGGTCTTCGGGTCCATCTTGTTGTAGTAGTCGCGGATAACGGTGTACTTATCCATGTAAGCGGAGACATCGTCCAACAGACCTGCCTGCACCCACTTGTTGTACTCGGTATCCATGCTCCACCACCACATGATGTTCGGCATGTCGTTGGATGCCATCAGCAGGGAGATCTGGGACTGGCCGTCAGTCCAACCCGGGAGAACAACGAGATTGAACTTAACGTTGTACTTTTCTTCAAGTTCCTTCTGAACGCGGCTGCCGGATGCGGTGAAGCCGGTCATAACTGCAACGGAAACGTCCATCGTTTCGCTCTGGTTCAGAACGTCGATCTTGTCGCCGGTCGCAGCTGCGCTGCTGTCAGTAGAAGCAGTGCTGCTCTCGGTGGAAGCCGTAGAGCTTGCGGAAGAATTGCCGTTGCTGCCGCACGCTGCAAATACGCTTACGCTCAGTGCAAGTGCCAGAACAACGGATGCGATTTTCTTCATGTTCATGACTAAAATCCTTTCTTTGGAAATAATGATAATATAGTTTTCCGAAGCCATGCTTCGGGACAACCCAAAAGAGTGCGGGCTTAGCCCTTAACGCCGCCGATCATAACGCCCTTAACGAAGTACTTCTGCACGAACGGGTACACGATGAGGATCGGCACCGTAGAAACCACGATGGTACCGGCCTTGATCGTCTGTGCGTTGGTATTCGTCTGCGCCATGACATTGACGCCTGCCTGCTGCATTGCCTGCTGTGTATTCGTCAGCATGTTGCGCAGAACCGCCTGCAGAGCCCACTTATCAACGGAGCGGATATAAAGGACCGTGGAGAAGTAGTCGTTCCAGTAGCCAACCGCTGTGAACAGCGCGATGGTGGCGATGGTCGCCTTGGAAAGCGGCAGGATGATGGAGAAGAAGATGCGCAGGTCGGTTGCACCGTCGATACGGGCAGATTCTTCAAGGCTTTCCGGAATGGAAAGGAAGAAGCTCTTCATGATGATGCAGTTGTATGCGCTTACGAGACCCGGCAGGATCAGCGCGAGGATGTTATCCATAAGGCCGATTGTCTGAATGAGCAGGAAGCTCGGAATCATACCGGCGGAGAAGATCATGGTGAAGAGGACAAGCGTCATCAGTACTTTGCCGCCGCGCAGTCTGGACTTAGAAAGCGGATAAGCGGTCATAGCGGTGAGCAGCGTGCCCAGTACCGTACCGGCAATCGTGACGATGATCGTGGTACGGAAGCCCGTGTAGATGTTCGGGTTTTTAAATACGGATTTATAAGTATCCAGGTTAAAGCCCTTCGGCCAGAGGAAGATGCCGCCCTTCATGGATGCTTCAAGGGAGCTGAAGGAAAGCATGATCTCATGCCAGAACGGATACAGCATGATGAGGCAGAGCAGCGTAAAGAACGCGTAGTTGAATACGGTAAAGATCTTTTCGCCTGTGGAGGTTTTGATTTTGTTCTTTTCCATGTTCATAACCTCCTTACCAAATACCCTCGTTGCCGGTCTTCTTGGCAACAAAGTTGACGATGAGGATCATGACGAGAGCGATGACGGATTTGAACATGCCCGCTGCGGTAGAGAAGGAGTAGTCTGCCTTCTGGATACCGATACGGTACACATACGTATCGATGATATCGGCTACGTCATAAACCAGTGCGGAATACAGCATGAAGATCTGGTCGAAGCCTGCGTTTACGATGTTGTTGCAGTTGAGGATCAGCATGATAACAATCGTCGGGGTAATCGCCGGCAGCGTGATGTTGATCATCTGCTTCCACTTGCGTGCACCGTCAATCTCGGCTGCTTCGTAAAGCTGCGGGTCAACACCGGACAGCGCCGCGAAGTAAATAATCGTGCCCCAGCCCATCGTCTTATAGATGTCGGTGATAATCAGCATCGGGACGAAGAGCGCCTTGTCGGTAAGCACCTGCAGGTCCTTGCCCGTGATGCTCTTGAGGAGCGCGGTGATGAGGCCCGTGGACGGATCGAGGAAATTCATGATGAGGCCGGCCATAACAACCCAAGAAATGAAGTGCGGCAGATAAAGGAGCGTCTGCGCCACTTTCTTAAACTTCATGTTGCGCATCTCGTTCATCATCAAAGCGAGGATGATCGGAATCGGGAAGCCACATACCATCTTCAAAATGGAGATGTAGAGGGTGTTGTAGAAAGTCTGCATGAACGCCGGCTTATTGAAAAGCTTGATGAACTGGTCAAAGCCTACCCATGTGCTGTTCCACATGTTGTAGGGGTTGAAGTCCATAAAAGCAATCACATTGCCGAAGATCGGGATATAGCGGAAGATGAGCATGAAAAGTATGCCGGGAAAAATCAGAAGATACAGCCACTTGTCGCGGACAACATCTTTTTTAAAGCGCTCCCAGCCGCTCAGCTCATACGCCGGCTTTGCCGGTTTAGCTGCTGCTGCCATACGGTATAACCTCCTAAAAATATTGTGATGACCGCGCTTTCAATAAGAAAACACAAGGCTGTTTTTGCCCGAGGCAACACCCGAATAACAGGTTTCCCCCGTGGCACTAAAACATACCGAAACTTGTCCCCTTTTCTGTGGAACCGCTGCCACAGAAAAAGAGACACGAACAAAACAAATCAAACGATTTGCTTTGTATTTGGTGCATCTTACAAAAACGCGGTATATCATTTTGTTTGCATTTGTGATTTTATCACCCTCTTTTGTGAATGTCAACAACAAAAATAGCCTGTACTCATTTTTTTGCCCAAATTTGTCATTGATTTTCGGTTTGTGCATCTTGCCTAAAATTTTCGGCTTTACTTTCTGCGCCATACAAGTTTGTGCAAGCGGTTCCATATTTTTCATGCGTTTTCAAAAGACAACAAATTGCTAAATTTGCAAAATTCATGAAACCGCTTTCACAACTCTTGCAGTTATTCAACTGTATTTTACTGGTTTTTTTCAAAAATTTCGGAAATTTTGCAGGAATATTTTTTGTTCAGTCATTTCGATCAATTTAGGGCAATTTCATTTTCCTGTGCAAGTTGAAGCAACATAAACGTACCTTTGTTTTTATTATTAAATCATATTTATCTTTTAATCAAATAATTTTCGAGTTGTACACCGTAACGGCGTATCAAATTACAATTTTGTAATTTTTTAAAATTGTCTTCAAAAAGGCGAAAAACTTCATTCCTATTTGCTTCTTCCCCCTCTGACCCGAAAATACGCAGGATGCCGTCTTGTAACTTTCCTAATTCACATTTTGCACGCACATCTCCCGTTTCGGGCGCTTGACGGCAGAGTAAAAACGCAGTACAATTATAGTGAAATAACCTGCACAGCAGGCAAACGGACAAGAAAGGATTGAACCTATTATGGCACTTAAAGTCGGCATTCAGCTTTACTCCGTGCGCGACGAAATGAAAAAAGACCCGATCAACGCGATCCGCCAGGTCGCAAAGATTGGTTATAAGAACCTTGAGTTTGCAAGCTCCAACGCAGATACAGACCCGGGTGTAGGCTTCGGCGTTAGCGTTGAGGACATGCAGAAGCTTTTAAAAGAGACCGGCGCAAACCTCATCAGCGGCCACATCCGCCCCATCAATGAGGAGACCATCGACCCGATGATCGCGTATCACACGCAGGTGGGCACGAAGTACCTCGGCCAGTCCGCAGATTTCTACACCGGCTACGACCAGCTGATGGAGCGCTGCGAATATTACAACTGGGCGGGCAAAAAGCTCTCCGAGCACGGCATCAAGTTCCTCATCCACAACCACTACCACGAGTTCCAGAAGCTGAACGGCAAGGAAATTCTGTTCCACATCATGGACAATACCGACCCGAACTACGTCAGCTTTGAGCTTGATACGTTCTGGGCAATGCGCGGCGGCATGGATCCGCTCGCTGTTATGGACCGCCTCGGCGACCGCCTGAAGCTCATTCACCAGAAGGACTTCTCCAAGACCTCCGATTCCCCGATCAACCTGTGGACCGTCAACGACCCGAACGTGCTCGTCACGTGGGACAGCTTCGGCAAGGGTTCCGACCACAAGGATTTCTGCGAAATCGGCACCGGCATCATGGACATCCAGTCCATCATCAACAAGGGCAACGAGCTTGGCGCAGAGTACATTGTGCTTGAGCAGGATCACACCCAGCTGACCCAGATGGAAAGCGTCCGCATCAGCATGGACAGCTTCCACAAGTTCTCCGGTCTGGATTGGTAAACCTTTTCTGAACTTAAAAGGGTATCTCGGCGAAAACCGAGATACCCTTTTTTATTTGCCTGTACCGTACATTTCGTCCATTTCATTTTCCTTTGCAATGCGCAGCAGGCGGTTGTATTTTGCGGTGCGGTCGCTGCGGCACGGCGCGCCGGATTTGATGAACCCTGCGTTTACGGCAACGGCAATATCCGCGATGCTCGTGTCCTCCGTTTCGCCCGAGCGGTGCGACATGACGATCTTCATGCCGTTCTCCTTTGCAAGCTCCACGGCGGCGAGCGTTTCCGTCAGTGTACCGATCTGGTTCGGCTTTACAAGCAGTGCGTTTGCGGCCTTGCGCCCGATGCCCTCGCGAATTCGTATCGAATTCGTAACGAACAGGTCATCGCCGACAAGCATGATTTTTTTGCAGAGCCTTTCGGTAACGGTTGTCCACGCGGGCCAATCCTCTTCGCCGAGCGGGTCTTCAATCGAGCAGATGGGGTACTTTTCGCACAGCTTTTCCCAATACGCGATGAGCTGCGCGGAGGTATATTTTGTGCCGCGCTTCGGTAAAAGATAGCCGTCGTTCGCCGCCCATTCGCTCGCAGCCGCGTCAAGCGCAATCTTCACCTCGTCCGTCGTGTAGCCCGCGCTCGAAACGGCCTCCAAAATGACCTCTATCGCTTCTTCGTCGCTTGCGAGGTTCGGCGCGAAGCCGCCCTCATCGCCCACGGAGACCGCAAGACCGCGCTGCTTCAAAATGCCGCCGAGCGTGTGGTAGATCTCGCTGCCCATGCGCACGGCCTCCGAAAACGATTTTGCGCCCACGGGCACAATCATGAACTCCTGAATATCCACGTTATTCGCCGCGTGCGCGCCACCGTTTAAAATGTTCATCATCGGCACGGGAAGCTTCTGTGCGTTCGTGCCGCCGAGGTAGCGGAAAAACGGTTGTTTATAGTGCGCGGCAAGCGCCTTTGCAGCAGCGAGCGACACCGCCAATGTGGCGTTTGCGCCGAGCTTTTCTTTGTTTTTGGTGTTGTCAAGCTCAATGAGCATTCTGTCGACGTTCTGCACCGTCACGCGCTGCATATTTTCGAGCACCGGGGCAACGGTTTCCTCAATGCCCTCCACGGCTTTTTTTACGCCGCGCCCGAGATAGCGCTTGCGGTCATTATCGCGCTTTTCGTGCGCTTCAAATTTGCCCGTCGATGCGCCGGAGGGCGCGTTCGCCGTGCCGACGGAGCCGTCGCTCAAGATGACCGTTGCGCCGACGGTCGGCGTGCCGCGGGAATCGAGAATTTCCGTCGCCAGAACCTTTTGTATTTTCATCGTTTTCATCCTTTCTGTTTTGCAATACGCTTTCAGTATGTCCAAAAGCCGTTTTTTCATGCTTTATATCTGGAAAGTTGAAAACCGCTGTGATATACTGTGCTCATCCTCAGTACACTGCACCAAAAAGTAATTTCTGCATGATATCAAATAAAACAGCATCGCTTTAAAAATCAAACGGAAAGGAATTTTCACCATGAACAAACTGCTGCACACCCCGCTCACCGTCCATAATGTGGAACTCGCAAACCACCTTGTCATGCCGCCGATGGCGACCGGCAAAACGCCGGACGGTACCGTGCAGGACGATCTGCTCGCATACTACGACGCGCGCTCCAAGGGCGGCGTGACAAAAGCGAACGAAGCCGAAGCACTGCTTGAGGAAGGCGCCGCCGACCTCATCGGCGTAGGCCGCGCGATTTTCAAGGACGCCGACTGGGCGAAAAAGGAAATGGAGGAATAACCATGAAAGACGTGTGGAAAGTCTACTTTAACGGCAGCTTCGGCGGCAAAAGCCCGGACGGCAGCCACCCCGGGCAGGTGCTCAAGCTAAGTCAAAAGTTCCGCTTTGCGGGACGCGATTGGTACGTGCCCGCGGCGTACCTTACCGCAAAAGGACTTGTGCTTGACATTCTCATGCGCGCTGATAAAGCGGCGCTCAAAGATTTCTGTAAAAAATGGGAGCACCTTGAAGATGAAGACGTGCCGAACGATGTATTCGAACAGGCGGAGTGCGAAAATCCGCTGGTTTTTGAGTTTTCGCCGCAAATTGAGCTGAACGGACAGACGCTCCCGTTTTCGCAGGGTCACGGGCTTTCGTACCACCCGCTGTTTCAAAACGCTGCGGCTTGTGAGCCTGCACTCGACGAATACGGTGAAAGCGATTTTGACACGTCCATCGAGCGCGCGATCATCGACCACTACGGGCTAAACCCTGAAGACGGCTGGGCGATTCACCGCTATTCGTTCCCGTGGAAGACGAAGCGCCGCCCGAAAAGCATTTCGTCGCTCGCGTTGACGCTGACCCCGCAGCCCGTGCGTGTGCCCGGCTCAGAGTTTGAAGTTCAAAAGCCCGGCGACATATTTGCGTTTTCCCATAACGGCATACCGTACACGCTGACAGCTCAGAATTTGGAGCCGCAGACGCTGCCGAAAAACGCTTTTTCCGACGCGCATTTCGATTTTCCGAATCGATTTACCGCAATGACCTATACGGTCTCGCCTGCCCCGCCGAAAAACCTCATCTCCGTTGAGGACTGCACGCAGAACGATCCGCCTGTTGAGCGCGAAGCGCCCAAGGACTACCCGTCCATGCCCGAAGCGCAAAACGCTGCCGTTATCGTCATCGGTGGCGCAGACGGACCCACGGCGCTGTTTGTCACGGCAAAAAGCGAAGACAAAGCCGTGCTGACCACCTGCTCGGCGCTGCATTTTGCGCCTCCGAAGAAGATCACGTGGCGCATCGTCTTCCATGAAACGCCGTTTGCACCCGAGAGGTTTCGGCTTTTGTAAAAGTTCCGAAGCTTCATCGCCTTTCAGTGTTTAAAATCATTCGGATCTGCTTTATAGCCGCAAAAAGCCGAACCCAGTAAGTCCGCCGTATCAGGCAGATAAAACGTCAAGATTATGAAAAGCTCAAAAATGTCAGAAAATTTTTATTTATAAGGAGAATGTGATATGAACAATATTTATCATCGCGTAAGCATACGAAAATACAAGGATTGCCCTGTAGAAAAAGATAAGCTCCTTCAGATATTGAAAGCAGGAATGCAGGCTCCGAACGCGTGTAATCAGCAGCCTTGGGAATTTTATGTGGTAACCGATAAGGAAACCATACAAAAGCTGTCGCAAATCACACCCTACGCGAGATGTGCGGCAAAAGCGCCGGTAATCATCGTTCCCGTTTATCGAACAGAAGGTCTTCCGGCTTTACCAATGGTAGCGATCGACATGGGAATGGCGCTGGAAAATATCTGGTTGGAGACAGATGCACTCGGCCTCGGCGGTGTTTGCATCGGGATATCTCCCATTCAGGAATGGATGGATCAGGCCCGTCAGATTTTGGGTATTACGGAAAACTTGTCTGTTTTTTCACTGTTTGCGCTCGGATACCCGGACGAGGAACGGACACAGCAGGATCGCTTTGATCGAAGCAGGATTCATTTTGTAGAGTGAAGACCTCGGTAAAGTAATATTTTCACGCAAAAAAGGCGGCAAGCGCATGAGGGCCTTATATAAATCGGGAAGATCTCTATTCGGCAGCGTTCCTATGGCATAGCTGTACGATTTACTTATGGATAGTAGTATATATACTGAGGCTACAAGGAAATGCTAATTCTGCAATCTGTTTTCTTCGCCCCAAATACAGAGCTGATCCAGCACGGTCATCAGAGACTTTCCACGCTCAGACAGGGAATACTCAACCTTCGGCGGGATCTGCGGATACTCGGTGCGGACGATCAGTTTGTCGGCTTCCAGCTCCTTGAGATTCGTGCTGAGAGTCTTGTCGGAAATAGTTTTCAGATACCGTTTCAGCTCATTGAACCGTACGGTTTCAAACTCCATCAGACAATATAGAATGACCATCTTGTGCTTGCCGGAAATCAGCGACAGCGCGTAGGCAAAGCCGGTGTCCTCAAAATTGGCGTTTTCAATATAGTTCTTAATCATTTGCTTTCTCCAAGGATAGTACCTGTCTTTTTAGACAGTACTTGAATTTCTGATTTTCCTGCGTATAATTATAAGCAGGATAAACAATCCTGTCAATACGATCAAAAGGAGAAGTTGTCATGAGAACAAATCTGAAAATTACCGAGGGTATTTTCCCCATGCCGGTTCTGATGGTTGCGACTTATAACGAGGACGGCAGCGTAAATGTGATGAATGCTGCATGGGGTACCATGCAGGAACGGGACATCGTTGCGCTGAATCTTACCGAGACTCACAAGACCGTGCAGAATATCAAGACACGGGGCGCGTTTACCGTCAGCATTGCCGACGCCGCGCACATGGCCGAAGCAGACTATTTCGGCGTAGAGTCCGGCAATAAGGTTGCAGATAAATTTGCCCGCAGCGGTCTGACCGCGAGCAAAGCCGAAACTGTAGATGCCCCTGTCATCAACGAGTTCCCGATTTGTCTGGAGTGCAAATTCATTGAGTATCAGAACAATGAATATGGCTGCGGCGTCATCGGTAAGGTAGTCAATGTCACCGCTGATGAGAGTGTTATGGTGGACGGAAAAATTGATATGTCTAAGGTCAACGCCATCGCATTTGACCCCTACACCCACGGCTATTATAAGGTCACAGAGCGTGTGGGCGAGGCATTTTGAGACGGCTTAAAGCTGAAAAAATAACAATATAAAAGGCAATATTAAGCAGCCGATACTTCCTTGCCGAACAGCAGAAAAGTCCGGGCTGTCCGTACCTAAAAACAGAGCGTTTCAGCTAAAAGCTGAAACGCTCTGTTTTTAGGTATTCTAACGAAGAAGCACAGACAAAAGAAGACTTTGCACGCAAAGTCTTCTTTCAGAGAGGTAAAATCTATATGTATATGTTATCTTCCGATTGTTCAGATGCCGCGGCACCATTTCAGATATCTTAAAGCGTGTTTCTGACCCGCTACTTCCAAATCGCCGTTGAAAATGTCATCATGGAAACCTTCAACGCAAAGATCACCCGAAAAATTGTGCCGATAGAGCACATCGAAAATCGCACGCCAATCTGTATCGCCATATCCCGGCGTTCTGGGAATTGCAAACTGTGATGCACCGGATACACCGTATTTTTTGACTTTATTCCAATCAATATTGGCATCTTTACCGTGAAGGTGATACACACGTCCGATCCATTCTTCCAGCTGGGGCACAGGATCAATCAGTTGTACCATTTGGTGTGCAGGCTCCCATTCCAATCCGATGGCCGGACTGTCAACAGCATCAAACATCATTTGCCATGCACGCGGATTAAAGCCGATGTTGTATGTTGCTCTGCGCCATGTTCCGCCCATTGTGCAGTTCTCAATAGAAAGACGTACGCCATTCGCCTCGGCGCGTTTAGCCAGCTCACCGAAAACTTTTTTATAAACCGGAATAGCTTCTTCCACCGGACGACTGTAAAGTGCACCTGCAAAGGTGGTCACCATATTCGTATTAAAGAGATGCGCACCGTCAATAAATTTCTCCAAAATATGCAGTTGCTCCTCGTTTTCAAGCGGATTGCAGTAATAACCAATCGAAGAAATTTCCGGCATTTCACCGTCCACTGCGGCTTTTACGCGTTCGGCAAATGCCGCTAAGCTCTCATCCGGAAATTCCATGTGGAAATTTAAAGCAAAGCACTCAAAGCCGCTTTTTATAAACTCCGGCAGCAGGTCATGTACTCTGTCTCCGGGAACAATTGTACCAATGCGAACTTGATTCATTTTGCACTACTCCTTTTCTATGTTCTTCATTACCCTTTTACGGAACCAATCGTTATGCCTGTGACGAAATATTTCTGCAAAAACGGATAGATACACAATAACGGCACCGTAGAAACAACAATTTTAGCTGCATTAAAAGTTCTGTTTGAAATCTGTGAAAGCTTTTGCAGCCTTTCCGGATCCGTAATGGTGGTAGTGTCCACCGTAAGCTGGCGGATATAGGTCTGCAGCGGGTAATTCTCGGCTGCCTGAATATAAAGAAGACCCTGAAAGTAATCATTCCAATGACCGACAATACTGAACAAGCCTACTGTAGCCAGCGACGGCAGCGAGATCGGCAAGAAAATTTTGAATAAAATCGTCCACTGCCCCGCACCGTCAATAATTGCAGCTTCTTCAAGCACATCCGGTGTACCTTTGAAAAAATTCATGAGAATGATAACGTTGAAAACCGGAACGGCCGTAGGCAGAATCAACGCCCAAATAGAATTGACAAGGCCGAGATTCTGCACAACAAGATAAATCGGAATCGTACCGCCGGAAAAAAGCATAGTGAAAAGCAGGAACTTCATGTAAATCGGCTGTGCTTTGAAGCGGGACTTAGGCTTTGAAAGCGGGTAAGCCATCAAAATTGTAAGCAGAACATTCAGCGATGCACCCAAAACAACACGCAGCACCGAAATGCCGAAAGAACGCCAGAACTGTGCATCTGCGAGCAGCTTTGTGTAAGACTCCAAGGTCGGATTAACAGGATAAATTCCGACAATATTTGCAGAAGCCGCTGTGCTGGAGCTAAACGATATAGCTACCATATTCAGCAGCGGCAGCAAACAGATGAGTGCCATTGCAATTACAAGCACCCATATAACCGCCTGTGAAATACGGCTTCCGAGTGTTTTAGAAGTAATCATATTTGCCATTCCTTTCCGCTTAGAACACACTGATTTTTGCAAATCGATCCGCAAGCGTGTTAAAGCCGACAATGAGGATAAAGCTTACTGCAGATTTCATAAGGCCGACAGCCGTGCCCAAGCTGTACTGCCTCTGTACCAGACCAACGCGGTAAACATATGTATCGATAATGTCGCCGGTTTGATAGACAAACGGATTATACAGGTTATAAATTTGATCGAACCCGGCACTTAAAATACTGCTCATATTCAAAATGCACATAAGCATAATCGTAGGCAAAATAGAAGGAAGCGTGATGTGCAGTGTTTGCTTCCAACGACTTGCGCCGTCAATACTTGCAGCCTCGTATAAACCGGTGTCAATGCCGGTCAGTGCTGCAAGGTAAATGATGGAATTGTATCCAAATTCTTTCCAGACATCCGTTGCAATGATCACCGGACGGAACCAGGTGTTGCTGCCGAGAAAAAGGATCGGCTTTACACCAAAGACCCCGAGGAACTGATTGATAGGTCCCTCAAAAGAGAACATATTAATGACGACCGTTGACAGGACTACCCATGAAAGAAAGTGCGGAAGATAGACAATTGTCTGCACACATCGTTTGATAGAACGCACTCTGATTTCGTTCAGCAGCAAAGCAAAAAGCACTGCAATGATCATATTGAAAATAATTTTTCCTATAGCGATAATTAACGTATTCGCAAAGATTTGTCGGCTATCCGGCAGTGCAAACATGAATTTGAAATATTTGAGACCGACGAAAGATGACCCTAATATACCTTTTGCGGGAACAAAATCCTGAAAGGCCATGACGATACCGAACATAGGTGCAACAGAGAATATCAACAAAAGCACTACGCCCGGTAACAGCATACTGTGAAAAGCCAATTGGTTTTTCCAATTTTTCACAACCAACTCACGCTCCTTGTTTGATAAAATATGAGCTGTCCCTTTGTAAGAGACAGCTCACAATACAAATCTTACTTAATTGCTTCCGCAACCTCCTGCGTAATTACATCGCCGCCGGCGGTTTTCCATGTGGATGCAAATTCGTCAAAATACTCCACAGGCTTTTCACCTGTTACAATCTTCAGCATAGTCTCAGATTCCATTTTAGAGAGGCTCTCCCACATGGTCTGCATAGAAGATGTAACGCCATAGAACACAGGATAAACTGTATCCGATTCGGTCTCCTCCATTACTTCACCTGCTACGTAACGACCGTAATACTGAGTCGCCTCTACGTGCGAGATATTTTCCCAATCATCGGAATCCATTTTTTCAATCATCGACTTGCAATACTCTCCGCAAGTGATAATCCAAGGGAACGTATCGACTTCTTTGCCGTCAAGATATGCTTTAATGTCATCCGTTGCACGGTAGATTGCATCAAAATAGTCAAAGTTGATGCCGACCGGGCCCAGCGAACGCGAATAGATGTCGCCACCGTACGGATCTTCGAACTCAAGGCAGTCTTCATCGTTCTTATGCTCACTGAAGCGCGTATAATCATAAGTGTAGTTTAAGAGCTTCACAACGAGTTCGGGATGTTCGTAACCCTTTCTGACAACAAGATAGCCTTCGCACGGATTATTTGCAAACGTCTTCACCTTACCGTCATCACCGACAGGCACAACATACGGTGTCCATCTTGCATCACGGTTAATGGTGTGCGTCTGACCGATCCAATTGGAGGTCCACCACGGACCGTATACTGCACCGCACTGGCCATTGATTACGAGCGACTGGCTGTCTTCCTGATTTCTTACCGCCATCTGCGGGTCAATAAGACCTTCCTGATACCAATTCGCAAGAACCTGTAAAGCATCTTTCATTTCCGGCTGCACAGAACCGTAAACGACCTGCCCATCTTTCTCAATCCACTGACCGGGAGTCGCACCGAACGCCGCAAACACATTGTTGGCATACATCGGAGAACCACCGTATTTTCCGTAGATCCCATTAGAGAGAATCATGCCGATCGTATCATTCGTGCCGTTGCCGTCCGGGTCATTTTCAACGAATGCTTTAAGAATTGCTTCCACATCTTCCAACGATTTCGGCGCTTCCAGATTCAGCTTATCCATCCAGTCCTGACGCAGCCACAGCAGTTCGGTGCCGGTATCGATCGTCGTGCCCGGCAACGCCATCAAGCGGCCGTCCACACTGGCACCGTTCAGGCAGCGACCATCATAGGAATCATACAAGTCCTTTGTAATGTCGCTGGCCACAGTTTCATACACATCTGTTAAATCGGCAATAAGGTCATTTTCTGCAAGCTGCTTGACCGTAGTGTAATCACTGACGCACATGATATCCGGAATTTCACCGCTTACAAGTGCCATGGACACCTGCTGATCGTATGCTTCGCCCGACGCCGCAGAAAATGCAAGCTTCATTTTGGCATTTAAATGCTTCTCGTAAAAACGGGTACGAATATTGTTTTCTTCGTTGTCACCTTCATATTCCGTTCCGTCCAGACCGGAATAGCCTGCATCCGGTGCGGCTTTACCGACCGTGTATGTGATGGTTTCCGGGTATGCCGCCCAAGGATCTGTCGCTGCCAAGGTCCAGCCATCATCTGCCGCACTGCTTTCCGTACCGCTTGCGGAGGAATTTTCTTTTCCTGTATCGCTTGCAGAACTGCCGGGTGCCGCACTGCATCCGGTCAGCATTAAGACTGCAAGGCAAGCACTTAATACTTTCTTCCAGCTTTTCATAACTGTTTGTTCAACTCCCTACATTTTATGGAAACAACCATAGCCCCAGTTTTGCGATCGATCGTTGCAATCCTTGTTTGCTTCCTTGTTTAAATTGTACTATTTTCTTAAATCGGAGTAAATGAAAATAATTTAAGATTTATGTTTATTTTTTCGTGTTTTGTGCAAAAAGGCACTTTTTGTCATCAATCGGCAAAACAAGTGTAACTTCTGTACCAACATGCGGCGCACTGTTAATTTTTATGCCATACGCTTTTCCGTAGTAAAGCTGTATGCGTTCATGTACATTTTTCAGTCCATATCCATTGGAATGTGTAGTCAGAATTTTTTCTATCTGCTTTTCCGTCATACCGCAGCCGTTATCCTTTACCGCAAAAACAAGTTTTTCCGACTCCTTTTGACAGCTGATTTCAATGCATCCATCCCGATTTTCTTCGGCATCGATACCATGCAGAAACGCATTTTCTACCACCGGCTGCAATATAAAGCACGGAATCTGCAATTTTTTTAAATCCGGATTTACGCTGTACCGTACTTCTATCTTTTTATCGTGCATAATTTGCTGTAATTGAATGTAGGAGCACACATTTTTCAATTCGTTTTCTACGCTGATCATATCGCTTCCGTGATTCAAAGCTGTACGGTAAAACGTGGAAAGAAGCTGTACCACTTCACAAATATCATCAGCTCCTCTCTCCATAGCTTTCCAGTTAATCACGGAGAGCGTATTATACAAAAAATGCAGATTCATTTGGCTGCGCAAGGCTTTCAGCTCAAACTCTCTTTCCATTTCTTCGCTTTCACCAATCTCTCGCATCAATTTTTTTATACTGTGAATCATCTCGCCAAAAGCATTTGTCAGCACTCCGATTTCATCTTTGGAGTCACTGTAGACCGTAATCTGCAGTTGATTGCCGCTGCCGACCATATTCCGCATATTCTCTGTCAGTCTTTCAATTTGCTTGACCATATTACCCATAAAAAGCCAACAAATAAAAATAGAGAGCAAGAGCATCGCCATAATCGTTCCCATATAGTACCAAACCATTTTTTCCGCATATCCGGACTCTATGCGGGTATCCTGATAAAATAAAATTGTCCACGGCTGCGCTTGCAGCGGTACAGACAAAACGCTGACACCCGCTTTTTGGGCTTCCTTTGTGTTATTTTGAAAGCGGAGAATGTCCTCTATCCCCAACGACTTAAGATTTGCGGATGATTTTTTAAACAAGATATTACCCGTATCGTTTTCAAGGATATAGAATCCGAAATCTTCATCTGCAATATCCAAAAGCGGTTGGAACAGCGCTTTCGAATCGGGCTTTAAGTACAGAATATTCGGACGATTTTCACCACGCAGATTTACAATTTTCTGTGCCAAAAACACATCGGAATTATTGTCGGAAAACCAATGCGGATACCCGTCTGCCATTACGGTATCTTTCCACGCAGATGACTGTATCCGTTCAATCGGAAGCAGATAATCTTCCACCGGAACCTCGGAAGCCTCACTGTAAAATAAGATTTTGTCCGTATCCGGATTATACAGCTCTACGCTGCGTACCACGGCGTCAAGCTGTACCACAAGCTTTTCATACATATCATAGTAACCGGTATATTCTGCATTCAGCGCTTGTATAACGGTGGAATTGAATACTAATGAACGCAGCGTACTTTCCTGCCGTGCGAGCTTTGCATCCAGTTCGCTTCCTGCCTGTTGAAGGGTAGCTCGAGTGTTGTCTTGTCTGCGCTGTTCGGATTCATTTTGAACACGTGCAAACGAAAAGCCTCCAAAAAACAGGACCGGAACAGCGCAAATAAAAATATATGTAAGTATCAATTTATAACGGAATTTCATATCTCGAAACAGGCGCAAAATACGTTTCATAATTGTTCCTTTCCGTTTGTTCCTTCATCTCTGTATTGCTGCGGGCTCATACCATACAGATCACGGAAAATTTTGCAGAAATAAGTTTCATTCGGATACCCAACCTCTTTACAAATGACAGATACCTTTTTTCGTGTACCTTTCAAAAGTTCTTTTGCACACTTCATACGATATGCTCGCAGATAATTTGCCAATCCCTGCCCGGTTTCACGTTTAAAAACAGAACTTAAGTGCTGCGGCGAGATAAAAAGAGACTCTGATATTGTCTGCAAGGAAATATCCTCACGGTAGTGTTCCGCAATGTACTGCTTTGAAAGATCCGAAAGTTTTTTGGCTTTGACCGGCGTTTCTGCGAATTTCTGCTCGGCTTTATCCAAAATCGGAAGCAGGATATCACACAGTTTCTGCATAGATTCCGCACGCCAGATGCTTTCGATAATCTGATAGGTCTGTTCCGCCGAAATTTCGGGCAAAATCCGAAACAGCTTTGCCGCAGCAGCTGAAATACCGGATTTCACAAAAAGGTGAGAAAAATTCTTTTCCCTTCGCATCGTGTACAGTATTTCCCTTGCTTTTGAAAACCGATAATCAAGACATAATTTTTCAAACTGCTCCAAAAGCTGTTGTTCATTATCCGAAGGGCTTGTCTGGGTGTGTGTTTGCCCATCGGCGAACAAGATCGGCGATGAAATCAAAAAGCGCTGCTGCGCAATGCTCTTTATCTGAACGACAGACTGCATCAGCTTTTCCGTTGAATTTATTCTCTCACTGATTACAATATTTGCAGTCTGATGCAAAGCAGATTCGGACCAAGCATATAATTTCAAAGCAATTTGAGCGCATTGGTCATCATTTATATCAAAAAGAAGAAAAAATGCGCAAGAAGCATCGTTGATCTGGACAAAATCAAATTTGCCCGGTACAGCCTTTGTCAAATACTGATAAATGCGGTTCGTTACACCGATATTATTCAAAAAATTATCTTCAAAATTCAACCGAAATACACGGCGATACACTTTTAAAAACGCTATACTGATTTCTCTTCGCTGCTCCATGCGCTGAAACTCCGAAGGTGTTCCGTTCAGCAGGCAGGTAAGCACATATTTACGCATTTGTAAATCCGTAAACTGTTCTTTATCCTTTTTATCATTCTGTTTCATGATCTGCTCGGCAATTCTTGTCATTGTATTGCGAAATTCAACAGGATTTACCGGTTTCAGCAGGTAATCCTTCACACCGAGCTTCATTGCAGTTTTAGCATATTCAAATTCGCTGAACCCACTGATCAGCACAATTTGTAAGTTCGCCTTTTCATTCAAAGCCGCTTCAGCCAGCTGCAGTCCATCCATAATCGGCATACGAACATCTGTCAGCATTAAATCAACTGCGTTGCTGCGTATAAAATCCAATGCCATTTTTCCGGAAGATGCCAGCGTAACTTGAAACGGCAGTGCATAACTGTTGATAAGACGTTTAATTCCCTGACGTTCTATATTTTCGTCGTCCACAATCAAAGTTTGAATCATACTCGTTGTCACCTTTCCTTCAAAAAATTTCGAATTTCTATATTTTATACACAGTATAACTTTCTGTTGCCGTAACCCGGAGAAATAAGTGTTTAAAAATGCAAAACAAGCGTACTCACCATTACTTGCGTGAGTACGCCTATTCAAATTTGCAGCGTAAAGGATATGAAAAACGCAGATAAGCGGAACTTAACTTAATACTCCGGCTTCTCCAGCGTTACTCTTCCTTCAAATTGAAGTTCGTGTGCCAGCTCAACAACCATGCGCATTTCATTTGCAGAGTGCATTGTCCGGCCCTGCACGGTCACGTTTTCAAAACGTATATCTCGCGGGCGGTGCATTTCGTTTGTCATTTCAAAGCCGCGGATGATGGATACGGGGAATAGCGGACCCGTAACATCAATATTGCGGAATACAATATTTTCCACATCACCGCGAACACGATCCAACGAATACTTGCAATCGAGTATTTTAATATCTACAAGCTTCTCCTGCGCATCTTCAATACGAATATTCTCGTAACGTACGTTATGAACTTTTGCACGATCCGCATTGTGAATGGTCAAAACGCCGCCGGACTGATTGCCTTCATATTCGCAATGAATAATGTCGCAATCTTCAAAGACAACATCTGAAACCTCATTACAGCGCAGCTCATAGCCGATTTCCAATGCATTGCCCGGTTCGGCATTCCAAAGAACGCAGCGCCGAACCTTGATATCCCGCACATTGCAGCAGGCTGCCGGACCGGGAAGCGCACAGGCCTTGATGCAAACACAGTCATCGCAGGCCCGAATAAAGCAATCCTCTACCAAAACCTCTTCGCAACCGACAATATCAATGCCGTCGCCGGTAACAAGACGAGACATAATATTTACATCGCGAATTATAACGTCTCTGCAAGCCCCCGGCACCACATTCCAAACACCGTTGTCCACCACGGAAATTCCTTCAACAAGAATGTGCTTGCCGAGATAAAAAGACACCATAAGGCGACCGCCGTTTTCATCCGGCTTATGCCAAACGCCTCCGTAAAGAATTCCGTTTCCGGAGACACGAACATTATCGGCCATATTCGAATAAATACGGCCGCAAACCACACAGCCTTCTTCTAAATAAGCGCTTTCCCCGGACTTTAACTCCAGATTTCCGACATTGTAAATCTGTCCTTTCCGGAAATAATAGGTTTCGCCTTTAGAACGCGGCGCAACATAGCAGCTGGAAAGAATCAAAAGCGGTCGCTTCAAATCGTTATCCAATTCAAGGCTCACCTTTGCTTTATACGGAAGCGAAAATCGAATATGATTTTCTTCTCTGTCAAACGGAATTTCTAAAGACTGAGGGCGCAAAACGGCTTTTTTAAAGCTGTCCGAAACACAAACCTCTACGGAAACGGGAGCATCATCGCGGCGCACTACAATCGCGTAATCAAAAGAATCCGTGTGGTAAACGGTCTGCTCCTGACCGTTGCAATACAGTGTGTATCTCGGCGATTTCGGAAGCTCGGAAAAATCATGGATCTCAAATAAAGGTTCGTTCGGAAATAACGGATTCGGGTTATATTTAGGCATAAACAGATTACCTCCAATCACGGACGAACCGAAGTTCCGTCCGGCAGCCTGGCAAGCATCCAATCCCATGAAACGGCACCGGGCTTGCAAGGATATTTTGCGGCTAATTTTTCATCAAAGTCCACACCGATACCCGGCCGATCGCTTAAATAAAGGTATCCGTCTCGACGCTGCGGCATTCCGGGGAACATTTCGGTCATCAGTTGACCGTTAAGCTGCGCATACAGACCGGTAAAGCTGTCCGCCCATTCCTGAACTCCGAAATTCGGGCTTGAAATATCCATGTGCAGATTGACGGCATGACCGATGGGGGTCATATCGACAGGGCCGTGCCACGCGGTGCGGACACCGTATGCATCGCACAGTGCAATCAGCTTTCTCGCCGGAGTAATACCGCCGATCTGACTGATATGAACACGAATATAATCAATCAGATGTTCCTGTACCAAATGTCTCCATTCATGCGGATTATTAAACAGTTCACCCATCGCAATCGGTGTAGCACATTGCTGGCGAATCATTTTAAACCAATCGCACTGCTCAGGCGGAAGGGCGTCTTCCAAGAACAACAGATGATACGGCTCCAGGGCTTTAGCAAAATTCACCGCATCAATCGGTGCAAGACGCTCGTGAGCATCGTGGCAAAGTTCAATTTCATCGCCATAGACCGAACGAAGTTTTTCCATCATTTTCAGAGTCGTGCGCATATAAGCTTTCGGATCAAAATATGCACCCTTCGGCGGATTTTCCGGTTTATGAATTTGAGCGCCCTTACCGCCACCGTAGCCGCCGGCTTGTACACGAATGTTCCGATAGCCCAGCTCTCTTAATGCTGCAACGCGCTCAACAACGATATCTGCCGAAGCGCCTTCGGCATGGGTATAGCACGGAACCGCAGGGCGGCATTTGCCGCCAAAAAGCTGATAAAGGGGCATTCCCGCCATCTTGCCTTTGATGTCCCACAGTGCCATATCCACACCTGCCAGGGCATTATTAAGCACCGGTCCGTTGCGCCAATAGCTCATTCCCATGACCGATTGCCAGATATCTTCGATATCGGCAGGGTCCTTTCCGATCAGAAAAGGCTTCAAATAGTCATTAATAACGGTTTCAACCGCACGATAGCGGTGTGCAAAGGTAGCACACCCTAAACCATAAAGCTCCGGTTCATTAGTCAGTACTTTCACCACGACCAGACTGATGCCTTCCGGAGCCGTGCAGATTACTCGAACATCACGAATTTCAATTCCCATGGATTATTCCTCTTTTTTACGGGCACCCCAAGAGGTGCTGTTTCTTCCTTCCGGCATACCGGGCAAAATCAGGCCTCCGTCGACCCGAATTGTTTCGCCCGTAATGTAATCAGACTGCTCATCGGCAAGAAACGCAACGGCGTTTGCCACATCTTCCGGCGTGCCTGAGCGTTCAAGCGGGATGCGCGTTCCCAGTTCTTCCCAAAAATCCGTGGGAATCCATTTAAGCTTCGCTAAATATTCTTTGCTTCGTATGGCAATGGCGCCCGGTGCTACACAGTTAACTCGGATGCCGTAGGGCGCAAGATCAAGCGCCGCCGATTGGCTTGCTCGACGAATAGCCGCTTTTACACCGCCGTAAACCGCATCTTCAGGATAAGCACGTTCTGCACGACTGGAAGTAATATTTACAATACTTCCTCGTATATTGCGCTCAATCATAATTTTTGCGGCGGTCTGCATACAGAACAAGCTGTTTTTCAAATCAAGATTAATCAGCTCGTCAACAACTTCCGGTGTCAAATCCAAAATACTTTGCATTCGCGTTCTGCCGGCATTATTTACCAGCACATTCAAGCCGTCCAGCTCTTCAGCTGCCTGTTTTACAAAGGCCGGTCCGGCACCGCTTTGGCACATATCTGCCCGGTACGCCCTGCAGCGTCTGCCTAATGCCTCAATCTGTGCGGTAAGGCTTTCTGCCTGCTCCTGTGCAGAACAATAAGAAAAACCAATATCATATCCTGCCCGCGCAAGATGCAGCGCAATACCGCGGCCAATGCCTTGGCTGGCACCGGTAATAATTGCAATTTTGGCCATATAAGCTCCTCCTTGGTGATGTTAGATTTATATATTATTTTTCCTGTGCTATGCCTTTCAAACGGACAGTACCATTGCGGCACCCGGCATGGGCACAGCACATTTCAGCCGTGGTACTCCTTCCGCATTCAGATCAAAAACGGTCAGCTCTGAGGACAGCTGGTTCGCGCAATAAATTTTATCTTCCCGTTCTCTCAACAGAAAATGGCGCGGGAATTTGCCTCCGCTGCTGCATCGGCCTTGCAATGTCAAAACCGCAGGATCGGATTCCGGCACAAGCCATACTATTTCATCTGTCCCACGTACGCAAGCGTAGATTTTATTTCGACTTTCAGAAAAACAGATATGCGCGGTCAAAATTTGGCTGCCCTTCTCTGCCGTCGTTTGAATTTCGGACACAACAGAGCCGATACCATCGGAATCAAACCGAATCGAAAGAATTTCATTACTCAGCTCCGCCGTGACATAAAGAATGTTTTTATTCCAAGCCATGTGACGCGGTCCTGATCCGGCAGGTGTTAAGATATATGGCTGCTGTGCAAAGGGGGTTAAGCTGCCGTCTTTTTCAACTGCGTATCGGTAAATCTTATCGCCGCCAAGGTCGGCGACGAACAGTTCATGACCGCTTTCAGAGAGAATTGAGGAATGAATGTGAGAATGTTCCTGTCTTTTTTCTACCGGTCCGCTGCCCGAAAACTCCAAATTCTGAAGCAAAATCATCTCGGTATCCGTAACCCCGATAACACTCAGTGTGCCGGAAAGGTAATTGGACACATAAACGGTCTTTCCGTCTTTAACACAAAGATGACAGCTTCCGGCTCCGGGAAACGCTATTTTCGCCGCAGACGAAAATGAGCCTTCAGAACTGTTCGGAACAAAATGCTGCAATAAGCCGCTGTCCGACTCCTTCAGCGCAAAAAATCCGCCGGAGCCGTCCGAAGCTAAAAAAGAAGGATTTTCTGCCGGGATTATTTTTTCAACCGTATTGTTCTCTTCCCGAAACAATGCAACGCCTTCTCCCGCCTTGGCCGGAATTCCGACCGGATAATGCGTGTAACCACCTATCAACAACATATCCAATCACCTCACAGGTTATTAAAACATCACTTCCTCATTACTTAAATATCATATCAGTTGATCTTTCCGGCGTCAATTGACTAACTGCAACAAAAGCAGTGCAAATATTTGTAAAGCTCGACAAATTCTCACCAATCGCACCATTTTACCGCAAATCAATGTCTGTTCGCATATATTTTATTTGACCTTTGCGTCAAATTATGATATCATGACGAATATATGATGTTAAAGAAATTGAGATGATGTATAATGGTAGTATATCAGCGTGTACATGATGAAATTCTGCAAGCACTAAAAGATAATGTTTACCCGGTCGGCACACTTTTGCCTCCGGAGCCGGAGCTGGAACGAATTTACTCTGTAAGCCGCACAACTGTACGCAGAGCCATTGCCAAGCTTTCTGAAGAAGGGTATGTACAGGTACGACAGGGCTACGGAACTATGGTTCTGAAAAATATCTACCCATCCGAAACCTTTGAGTTTTCCAGACTGCACCATTTTGAAAATACTCTTTCCATTCGTCATGTAAACGTTCCAAACCCGGAAAAAATGTCTGCGCGCGGTATGTACATTAACACTGTCCCGGCCGATAAAGTTGTATCAGAAGCACTTCAGGTTAAACTTAATACTCCCGTTTTTCGCGTACAGCGCATTTTTTACAGCGGAGAAACCCCTTTGATGTTTTTAAACAACTATGTTCGCACGGATTTTTTTCCGGGATTAGATCAACACACCGAGCAGTTTTGGGACTTATATCCTTTTCTGGTCCGCAATTATAATGTTGATTATCAGGGATGTACCGAATACCTCTCTGCAGCTGCGGCTGATTTGGTAGATTCACAGATTTTGCATATATCCCCGGGGACGCCTTTACTGAACAGCCGCAGAATTGCAGCATGCAATCTGGGGCCGCTTGAATATGCAGTACTTAGAATTCGAACGGATCTTATGGAGCTGTGTATTACCATGGGACCCTCTGTTTGGCCGGATACCCTTAATTGATTTCCAATTCAAATCAAAACAAAAAAGCACCCTGAACCGAACCAGTAAAACTGGACAATAGACAAAATCCCCCCTGATGTAGGATAATAATAACTTGAACCGCACCAGATTATGCGGACAGCACAAAAAGCCTCCATGTAGGATATTGAGTTTTAAGCGGAGTGGCGCAGCGACAGCGGTGCCACTCCCGTTTTTGTTTGGATGCGTTCGTGGTTATAGAAGTAAATATACCTGTCGATCAGTTCGTTTGCTTCTTGGAGCGTCTTTGGCTTGTGGCGGTAGATGCACTCTGTTTTCAGAATGGAGAAGAAATTTCCTGCCATGGCATTGTCATAAGGATTTCCTTTCCTTGACATGGACGGCGTTATGCCGTAAGATTGTGTTAGCTTGAAGTATGCTTGCGATGTGTATTGAAAGCCTTGGTCGCTGTGGAGCTGCAACTCCGCAGCGACTTTCTCTTTCTTCATTGCCAGACGAATCGTGTCCAGAACAAGATTCACAGTCTGCCGACTTGCAGTCTTGTAGGCCACAATACTGTTGTCATACAGATCTCGGATCATGGACAGATATAAAATGCCTTCTTTTGTGTGGATGTAAGAAATGTCCGTGACCCATTTCTCGTTTGGCCTGACCGCCCGGAACTGTCTGTTCAACAGATTTTCGTATTTGTGTACCTGCTGACCAAGATTTACCCATTGGCGGCGTCGGCGAACCTCAGACAATAATCCATATTTTTTCATGATTCTGAGCACAGTCTTCGGATCTCTTTGAATATTTCTGCCTTTTAACCACTTCCATACACGTCGATAGCCATAGGTCTTATCTGTCCTGCGCTGACATTCCTCGATTTCCCTTGCCACAACAGCATCGCGATCCGTCTCTCCCAGACGCTTTTTAAAGCAGTAGTAACCACTTCTGGATACCCCGAAGAATTTGCACATAACAGATATTGGGTATTCTCCCCGGTGACGGTGAATGACGGCGTACTTTGCCTTTGGCCTCACTTCCTTTCTGTGGACTGCAGAAAATCCTGCAGTAATTTCACTTCCATCTTGAGCCGCTTATTCTCATACTTATATTCCTGCAGCGTCTTTGCAGGCTTCCTGCCACGAAACTTCGGCGCACCCTTGGCGGCTTTTTTGCGTTGCCGCTTCAGCAGATTGTGAACCGGACGGTCTCCCTCCAAGCCAAGTTCCGCTTCGATTTCCCTGTGGCTCTTCCCTGATTCTAACATCTTTTCTATGGTCGGTAGTAGAACCTGCATATTGGTGTATCTTCGTTTGCTCATAATGAATCCCCCCTGATGTACTTATTATCCTACATCAGGGGGGATTTTGTCTATTGTCCTGTTTTACTGGTTCTGTTCAACTACATCAGGGGGTAATTATATGTCAGAAAGAAAAGGAATGAAGCAGTATCCGGAATGGGTGAAAGAGCAGGTTCGGGAGCGGATAGCGGCCGGAGAAACGCAGAAGCAGCTCAGCAAAGAGTTGGGAATCGGTCGGTACAGTATTCAAAGCTGGTGCGGGTTACGCCCGGAAACAAAGCTGTGGCAATTAGCACCTATGCCTAAGGGCAGACCCAAGAAAAATAAGACCATAGAGGATTACGAAAAGGAAAACAAGCGATTGCGTATGGAAGTAGCTTTGATGCGGAATTTTCTGCAGTCCGTCGAAAGGATGTGAGGACGAAAGTAAAGTACGCAGTTATCTATCGCCACCGGAACGAGTATGCGGTATCCGTTATGTGCAAATTCTTTGAGGTATCCCGGAGCGGCTACTATGACTTTGTGAGTCGGATGGGGAAGGCCGAGAGAGATGCAGAGCTGGCAAAGAAAATACAGGAGTGTCAGGACCGGACCGATAAAACCTACGGTTACCGCAGGGTCTGGAAGTGGCTGAAAGACAAAAATATTGAGAGAAATCCGAAAACTGTGCTCAGAGTAATGAAAAAGTACGGTTTGTTATCGGAGATCCGCCGTCGCAGGAAGTGGATTAACCTTGAACAGCAGGTACATAAGTACAAGAATCTGCTGAACAGACAGTTCCGGACAGACAGGCCGAATACAAAATGGGTCACGGACATCTCCTACGTCCATACGAAGGAGGGTGTATTGTATCTGTCCATAATCCGGGATCTGTATGACAACAGCATTGTAGCTTACAAGACAGCGTCCAGACAGACGGTCAATCTTGTGTTGGATACGATCCGGCTGGCGATGAAGAAAGAGAAAAAGAGAGTCGCTGCGGAGTTGCAGCTTCACAGCGACCAGGGCTTTCAATATACCTCTCATGGATATTTTAAGCTGACTCAATCTTACGGCATAACGCCGTCAATGTCAAGGAAAGGAAATCCTTACGACAACGCAATGGCAGAAAATTTCTTTTCCATTCTGAAGACAGAATGTATCTATCGGCATAAACCAAACACATTCAGAGAAGCAGATGATTTGATTGACAGATATATTTACTTTTATAACCACGAGCGTATCCAGAATAGAACCGGAGTGCTTGTCTGTTTTATTTTATTCTTTTACAATCTTACACGAAATTCAGCGGGTCAACGCGCGTGCCGTTCTGGTAGACCTCAAAGTGGAGGTGGTTGCCCGTGGACTGGCCTGTGGAGCCGACATAGCCGACGATCTGGCCCTTTTCCACATATTCGCCTGCGGAAACCGCAAGCGAGCTGCAATGCGCGTAGCGCGTGGAATATGTACCGTTGTGCCAGATGAGCACGTTATTGCCCCAGGACCAGTGGTACTCCGCAGAGATGACCTGGCCGGATTCCGCCGCGTAAATGGGGGTACCGTACGGAACGCCGATGTCCACACCGCCGTGCGGCGAGCCACTGAACATGCCGCCGAAATACTGTGTGATGCTGCCGTAGCCGTAGCCCGCAAGCGGCCAACTGAATGAAAGGTCGCCGGTGTTCAAAACATCGCTCGTGTTACCCGAACCGGAAGACGTGTTGCCGCTGCCGGAGTTGTTGTTCGCGGCATTCTGGTTCGCTTCTGCCTGACGGCGTGCTTCCTCTTCCTTTTCGGCCTGCGCGTTTCGGTCTGCGATAAGCTGGTCAAGCTGCGAAACGTAATCTTCCTTCGCCGCTTCGGCCGCCGCCAAATCGCTTTCCGTCTCGCTGCTCTGGACATTCAGCTCGTCGATGAGCTTCTGGTTTTCTTCCTCGAGCGCCTGCAATTCTTCCTGCTTCTTTTCAAGGTCTTTCTTCTGGTCGGCAAGCTCCTCTTTTTCTTTGTTGAGCTCATCGCGCTGATCCTGCGTCTGAATGCGGTAAAGGCGGATTTTCTCCATCAGCTCGCGGTCGTGCTTCGTGATGGTCTTCATCGCCTCGGAGCGCATGGAAAAATCGTAAAGGCTCGTGGAATCAAATAAGATCTGCAGCGTCGTCAGGTTGCCGCCGGAAGCATACAGCGAGCGCAAACGGACTTTCAATTCCGCAAATGTATCGGCATATTCCTCGTCCGCCTTTTTAATCTCGGCTTCGAGGTTCGTGATGTTCGTATTGAGCTGCGTAATGTTCTGCACCGCAAGGTCGATGCTCGTCTGGTACGTCGTGATCTGCTCTTCGAGCGTTGCCTGATACGCTTCGGCTTCACTCGTCTGGTCGCGCAGCGAATCAAGCTTTTCGTTAAGGCGCTCGGCCTCGGCTTCATTTTCCGCCTGCTGCGATTTAATGGATTCAATCTGCTCATCGTATTCTGCCGTCGTGGTCGCAAAGACCGAGTTGGAGGAAATGAGCATCGTTACCGCCAGCACACCGGCCACAAAACGCAAGCTTTTTTTCTTCATCTTCATATCGATTAACTCCGTGTTTTCACAAAAATCAAGAGTCCTAAAAACTCTACCTTTATAATATATTACAATTCGGTAACTTTTTCAAGGTTTTTTGAAATCTTTCTGTAATCAGACACGGAAAGTTTACATTTCAAAAGAAAAAGGGAAGCACTTAGCTTCCTCAATTTTCTATATTAGAAATATCAATTCAAAATTTCTTCCGCCGCGCCGACGCGCTGCACGTCGTCCCCGTCTTTAAAGCCCGGTGCGTCCGCAAAATCGAAGCCGAACGCATTCTTTTCCGGAAACAGTTCCCAAAGCGGGAACAGCACGAACGCGCGCTCCAAAATGCCGGGGTGCGGCACATTGAGCTCCTTTTCGCGCTGTGTGAAGCCCTCGTACAGCAAAACATCTAAGTCCATGCACCGTGCACCGTGGTAAATTTCCCGCACGCGCCCCATCGCTGCCTCTATGCCGAGGCACGCGCCGAGCACCGCGCTTGGCGAAAGCTCCGTTTTCAGCAAAACGCAGATATTCCAATAGTCCTGTTGCTCGTCCGGCACGTCAAACGGCGCGGTCTGCCACACGGAGGAAACATTTTCGACCTCCGTTTTCGGCAAATGCGAAAGCGCCGCGAGCGCTGCGCGCAGATTTTCCCGGCGGTCGCCTAAATTTGTGCCGAGCCCCAAGACGACGCGCTTCATGCACGGCTCCTTGTCATTTCGACCGAGACGTAATCGAACACCGCGTTGATGGGCGCTTCCGGCTTTTTCAGCTCCACCGTCACGCTCTGCACCTTCGGGTAGTTCTCCAAAATCGCATCGCATACCACCTGCGCCGCGCGCTCAATGAGGTCATATTTCTGCGCCGTGAACACCGCGTTCACCGTTTTGCGCACGGCGGCGTAGTTCACCGTCTCGTTGAGGTCATCTGTCTGCGCCGCGCGGGAAATGTCCGCCTGCATCGCAATGTCTAAAATAAACTTCTGGCCGTTTTCCTTTTCCTCCGGGTTCACGCCGTGGTAGGCAAATATCTCAAGGCCCTTAATGCGTATTGTTTCCATTTTATACTCCCTTTCTGAATTGCTTTATCGCGTCCGCTACGCGCGCCGCCTGCACCGCTTCAAACGTATCGTGCGCGCGCACCATGTCTGCGCCGAACAGCACCGATGCCGTATGTGCCGCCACCGTGCCCGCCATGCGGTCTTCAAACGGCGGGTTGCCGCAAACAGCACCGATAACGCGTTTTCTCGACGCCGCCATCAAAAGTGCCGTACCCGGCACGCGGATTTTCTCCGGGTTTGCGATAAGCGCGAAATTTTCCTCATTTGTCTTGCCAAAGCCGATGCCCGGGTCGAAGCAAAGGCGATTTTTATTGACGCCACGCTGTTCCGCTTCCGTCGTTTTCTTCTCGAAAAATGCCCGAACAAGTTCCAAAATATCGCCGCCCGCGCCGTTCAGGTCATCCGGATCGCCGGGGTGCATCACGATGCAGCCGCAGTCGGTGTTTTCCACCGCGCGCCACATTTCCGGTGCAAAACCCGTCACGTCGTTGATGATATGTGCGCCGGCTTTAAGGGCTTTTTCCGCCACCTCGGGGTAAAACGTGTCGATGGAAATGGCAAGGTTCGTCTTCTCCGCAACTGCCTTCACCACGTTTTCAATGCGCGCCCATTCTTCTTCGGGCGAGATGCGCGCCCATTCTTCTTCGGGCGAGATGCGCACGCTGCCCGGGCGGGTGGACTGCCCGCCGATGTCCACAATGTCCACACCCTGCGCTTCCATCTCTACCGCGTGACGCACCGCTTTTTCGGGGTCAAAATACTTGCCGCCGTCGGAAAACGAATCCGGCGTCACGTTCAAAATGCCCATCACATAGGTTCTGTTCAGCGGAAAGCGTTTTCCCGCCGCGTAAAATTCCGTCATATCGGTCTCCTTACTTTGCAAGCAGCAGCATGACCTCGTTGCGGGTCTTCGCTTCCGTGCGCATGCAGCCGCGCAAGGCAGAGGTCTGCGTCAAAGCGCCCGCCGCACGCGCGCCGCGCATCGTCATGCACAAGTGCTCCGCTTCAATGAACACCGCCACGCCGCGCGGGTTCAGGTTTTCTTCGATAAAGTCCGCAATCTGCGCCGTCAGACGCTCCTGCACCTGCGGACGCCGCGCAAAGCAATCGACAATACGGGCAAATTTGGAAAGCCCGATGATCTTGCCGTCGCGCGGGATATACGCAATATGACACTTGCCGATGAACGGCAGCAAATGGTGCTCACATACGGAGTAAAGCGGAATATCCCGCACAAAAACGAGCTCGTCGTGCTCGCCCTCTTCGTGGAAAATTTTGAGATGCTGCTTCGGGTCGGATTTTAACCCCGAGAAAATCTCCGCATACATGCGTGCCACACGGTTCGGCGTTTCCTGCAGGCCCTCGCGCTCCGGGTCTTCTCCGACAGCCAGCAGAATTTCCCGCACCGCTTTTTCGATTCGTTCCAGATCCATAAATGAACATCCTTTCCCTCATGTTTCTCGTTTCCGTCATTATAGCACAGAAGCTGAGAAAAAGAAACGGCCCGCAGCGAAATTTGCCGCAAACCGTGCTTTCTTCAAAACAGATCGAGCATGTTGTCTAAATATATTTCTTCCCGCACGCGCAGTCGGTATTCCGGCTTTGTCATGTAGTAAAGCAGAAATTCCAAAATGAGCGCACTGCCAAGTCCCCTGCCCTCAATTTTAAAGTTCGTGAAGCCCATCGGCAGATATACGTTCTGTATATCTGCAACACCGATAAACCCCGGGTTCTCCATCGCCTTTGAAAAGCGGTAACCCTCCTTTGCGTTCGGCGCGGTGCAGATGTGCTCCGGGCCGTCTATGCCGAGGTTTTTGCGGCTCACGGCCTCATAGCACGCTTTGCGGTCTTTGCAGCCGAAAGAGCAGCACTCGTTGCAGAGAAACTCCGCCTTGTCCTTCAGCGCCTGCGGCAGCGCGTTCAGCTTTTCAACTTGTTTATTCAGCCGAAAATCCGGCACGACAAACCGAAAATCTTCGCGTTCGAGCTCCCGTTTAAAGTCTTCAAAGTCCGTCAGCACCTTCGTCGTAGACGAAATAAAATACAGCCCCGGGTACGTCTTTTTTAAATAGTCTAACAGTAAATCGGAATGCACGATCACGCCGTTTTGCGGGCTTTCGCTTTCCGCAAACAGCTTACACAGCGTGTTGCACTTCGGGTCGGATAAATGCTTTTCCTCCAACAAAGAATTGCTGAACGTCAGCCGCGCGGAGATGTTATATTCCCGCATGAGCGAGAGTACCGCGCGCGGGTCGTGCTCGCCGTCGCCGAGACGTCCGCCGCCCCAAAGGCAGTCCGCCGGCGCGCCGTAAACAGACGCGATCTCGCACCACTCGTAAAAATATTCTCTGTGCGCTCCGTACAGCGGCAAAAACACACTGTACAGCTCGAAAAATTCAAATAAGCCGGGCAAATGATAGTACGCTGTCACGTTTCCCTCCGATTTACTCCCCGTACGGGTCGGCAATGGCTTCCGAAAGCTCCGTGCCGTCCTCCGCCACCTGCCGCACCGTCACGCGGTCGCCTTTTTCTATGCCGTCCGCCGCACAGGTCACGGCATATTCGGACAGGAACGTCGTCTCCTTCGCGTTGCCGTCCACGTAAATCACGCTGTACGGCGTGAAATTTTTGCCGCGCACCATCAGCATATCGTTCCGCACATACGCCGTGTTCACAGTGATGTCCCGCGTGCCGAAGCGCATGTCGGTCTCCTCAAACGGCTGCTCGCCGTGGTACACCACACGGTCGCCGTACAGCATATCGTATTGCAGCGTGCGCAGCTCCGTTTCGTATGCACCGCGCCACGGGTTTAACTGGTGGAATTTCGTCAGTGTGCCTACGTTGATGTCTAAAAGCTCCAAAACACGGGACGAAAGCTGATACGCCTTCACGTTTCTATCCGCGCCCCCCACGCCGCAGTTGCTCCAAATGACGTACTCCGTTTCAAACAGGCCGCCCGCAGAAAGGTCCAGCATATCCTTGCTGATCTCCAGCGACGGCATGTGGTCGCCGTACAGCACCAAAACGGTCGGTTCCTCCCACGTCGTCAGCACATCGGTCAGCGTGCGCAGAAATTCATCCACTTCGTGAATCTGCGTCGCGTAATATTCCAATTGTCCGCGCAAAGCGGGGTCTTCTATGCCGGAAAGCACTTTGATATCCGCCGTCTCGCTCTCCTCCGGGTACGCGCCGTGCGGCTGCACCGAAATGGTGTAAATAAGGTCGCGTTCCTCCGTTTCGGAAAGCGCCCGCACAATCTCTTTTGTCAGAATCTTATCCTTCGCCCAGCCGATTTCGTTTGTCTCCACGTGGTTCATGTATTCAAGCGTCGTGAATGAATCGAACCCGAGCTTCGGGAACACGATGTTGCGGTCATAGAACGTCGCCGTATTATTGTGAATGACGTGCGACGCGAGCCCAAGCTCTTTTAAATCATACGCGATGGACTCGCACGGCGTTTCCTGCAAAATCGTCTTGTACGGATATTCGCCCGTGCCGAAGTCCTGCACATTCATCTGCGTGATGACCTCAAATTCCGTGTTCGCCGTGCCCGCGCCGACAGACGGCGCGGTGAAATACCCGCTGGGGCATGTCTCCTTCAGCTCTTCAAAATACGGCACCGGGTTTTCGGAGAACGTCACGTCTTTTAAGCGGTTCACGTCGAAAAACGACTCCAGCTGCAAAAAGATGATGTTCGGCACGTCTTCGGGCGCTTTGTCCTTTGTGCGCAGCACCTCCGCTGCAATGGCGCGCACGCGGCGGGCGGAGTAATCCTCCGGCCGGTCGATGCCCGTGTCAACGAGACTGCGCGTAAACGTGTACGCAAAGCCGTAATCCTCTGTCAAACGGATAACATCCGTATATGTATTCTCACCGAAGCCTAAGGACGTCGGCAGATACGGAATGACAATGCACACGCAAAGGAGTATCGCGCTCACCGCCGTGTTAAAGAGCCGGTGCACCGGGCTTTTCGGGCACTTTTTAAAGAGCATCACAAGCCCCGCAAGCAGCAAAATCACCGCAATAACAAGCAAAATAAATGCCGGTACGCTCATGTAAATGCCGATAAACGACCAATCGAGCTGCAAAATCGCAAAATCAATGGCGGAAAGTGGCGAAACGCGGTAGCTGAGCACATATAAATTCGCAATGCCGAGTCCAAGCCACACCGTGCCGATCAAAATGCCGAAAAACCACCGCCGCTTGGAAAACAGGCACAGCGAAAGGGAAAACGTCAAAATCAGCACGTTTTCCAAAAATGCCAGCGGGTGCGATTCGAGCAGCACAAAAACAGCGGAAAGACTCTGCCTGTCCATCAGCTCTATGACGATATTCAAAAATAATCCGCCGAGAAAGCACCCCAAAATACCCCGAATGCGCGTTCCCTTTTCAAACAATCCGTACAGCGTATGTAAAAACCGCCTGATGTCCTCCACCCCCGGTCTCCTGCTCGCAGTTTCTCAGAACTGCGTATTCAGCATGATTATAAGACCGAAAATGAATTTTTTCAAGCGGTTTCAACTTAGTATTTTCTTAAAATTTTTGGGGCCGCATTTTACGTTTCACGCGCCTTTGCAGCCTGAATTTCTTTCACATCCACGCCGCGTGGGGCAATGTTCTCCGTATACACGTCTCATAACAGCCCCCGTTTCTGCGTTTTTACGCGAACTGTGCGTTATACAAATGCCGGTAGAATGTGTCGCCCTGCATCAAGCTTTCATGCGTGCCGCGCTCCACAATCTCGCCGTCGCGCACGACTAAGATCATATCCGCGTTGCGAATGGTCGATAAGCGGTGCGCAATGACAAAGCAGGTCTTGTCCTCCATCAGCGTACGCATGGCCTTTTGTATGCGCAGCTCCGTGCGCGTATCGACGTTTGAGGTCGCCTCGTCCAGAATGAGCAGGGACGACTCCAGCAGCATCGCGCGTGCAATGGTCATCAGCTGCTTTTGTCCTTTTGAGATATTCGCGCCGTCGTCCTCGAGCACCGTTTCGTGACCGGCCGGCAGCGTCCGGATGTAGTCATGGATGCCGCACGCCTTGCACACGCGCTCCACGTCTTCGCGCGTCGCCTTTTCGCTGCCGTAAGCGATGTTTTCATACACCGTGCCCGTAAAAAGCCATGTGTCCTGCAAGACCATGGAGTAATTGAGGCGCAAACTGCGGCGCGTCAGATCTTTGATTGGCTTATGGTCAAGCGTAATCTCGCCGCTGTCCACATCGTAAAAGCGCATCAGCAAATTGATGATGGTCGTTTTGCCCGCGCCCGTCGGGCCCACAATGGCCACAAGCGCGCCCTTCGGCACATGCAGCGAGAGGTCTTTGATGATCTGTCTGTCCTTTGTGTAGCCGAAGTTCACGTGCGAAAGGTCTACGTCACCCTCAGCTTCGGTGAGGTCTTCGGCATTCGGACTGTCCGCGACCTCGGGCTCTTCATCCAGTAAGCGGAACACGCGCTCCGCCGCCGAAAACGCCGACTGCAACTCGCCGATGATGTTCGCGATTTCGTTGATCGGCCCGCTGAACTTGCGGGAGTACAGCACAAAGCTCGAAATGTTGCCGATAGAGATTGACCCGCCCAAAAACAGCAGTGCGCCGAAAAAGCTGACGAGTGAAAGTGAAAGGTTGTTGACGAAGTTGACGGACGGTCCCACCATGCTGCCGTAATAATCGGCGCGGTAGTACGCGTCCACGGTCTCGTCGTTCTGTTTATCGAGCTTCTTAATGGTGTTTTCTTCTTGGCTATACGCGCGCAGCGTCTTCTGCCCGCTGATCATTTCCTCCACAAAGCCGTTCAGCTCGCCCAGCTTTGCAGAGCGCTTGCGGAACAGCGGCCGCGTAAAGCCTGTGATCTTCTTCGTCATGAACATCGAAAGCGGTACGGTGAAAACAAACACCAGCACAAGCGTCGGCGAAATGGAAAGCATCATGATGAGCGCGCCGATGACTGTGACAGCGCTCGCGAACACCTGCACCATATCATTCGTAAGCGAGGTGTTGATGGTGTCGATGTCATACGAAATACGGCTCAAAATGTCGCCCGTCTGGTGTGTATCGAAGTATCCGACCGGCAGCTCGCTCAGCTTTTGGAACACATCGTGCCGCATCGTGTTCACCACGCGGCGGCTGATGACGATCATAAGGCGCGTCAGCGCATACGAAAGTGCTGCGGATATCGCGTACATCACAACCATCAGAACGCCGTAGCAGCCCACCTTTTCAAAGTTGACTTTGCCGCGGCCGAGCTCCATCGCATCCACCGCAAGACCCGAAATGTACGGTCCCGCCAGTGCCAGCAGGTTGCCGCCGACCGTCAGTAAAATCGCCCCGAGCATCAAAAATTTGTAGCGCATCAAATATGGCAAAAGGCGCGACAGCACCGCCGTTTTTTTCATTTTGGGCTTTTCGTGTTTTTCCGTTTGCACGGTTTCCGGCCTTTTCATGCGTGCACCTCCTTTGCGAGTCCCTCGCCGATCTGCGACTCCCCGATCTCGCGGTAAAGCGGACAGGTCTCCATCAATTCTTCGTGTGTGCCCATGCCGATGACATTGCCGTTTTCGAGCACCATGATTTTTTCCGCATGCATGATGGAGCTGATGCGCTGCGCAATGATGATCTTTGTCGCGTCCGCACAATGCAGGCGAATTTCTTCACGCAGCTTCGAGTCCGTCCTGTAATCGAGCGCGCTCGAGGAGTCGTCCAACAGCAAAATGTCCGGGTCGCCCGCCAACGCGCGCGCAAGCAACAGTCTCTGTTTCTGCCCTCCCGAAAGGTTCGCGCCCTTAATGGCGACCGGCGCGTCCAGGCCGCCCTGTTCTTCAATAAATTCCAGCGCCTGTGCGCGTCGTGCCGCTTCCAAAAGCTGCTCGTCCGTCAGGTTTCGCCCTAAGCGGATATTCTCGCGTATCGTGTCCTTAAACAGCGTGTCGTTTTGGAACACCACGCCGAACTTCGCGCGTAAATCGGACGTCGCGTAGTCGCGGATATCCACGCCGTCTATCTTCACGGAGCCCTCCGAAACGTCGTAGTAACGCATGAGTAAACGAATAATCGTCGATTTACCCGCGCCTGTCGCGCCGATGATGCCGAGCGTCTCGCCGCGCTTTAACGCAAAATCGATGTTCCGCACCGCAAAGCTGCCGCGCGCATAGCGGAACGTCACGTGGTCAAACTCCACGTGCGGCGCGTCCTTCGGCAAAAAGCTGAAGTGCGGCTCAATCTCGAAAAGCTCCACCGGCGTGTCCAGCACTTCCAATACACGCGCAGAGGAAGCCGATGCGCGTGAAAGCATCATGAAAATGCGGTTAATCGCCATTAAAGCGTTCAAAACGATGGTGTATAAATTCATAAACGCGATGATCTTGCCGATCTCGGAGGTGCCGTTATTCACGCGCACCGCGCCCACCGTGATGACCGCCACAATGCCGAGGTTCAGCAAAAGGCTCATCACCGGGTTGATGAGCGCCATGGTGCTCTCTGCCGTGCGCTCCTTTCCGGTGAGGTCGTCGTTCACCTTCTTAAACCGCGCACGCTCATAGTCCGATTTGGAAAGCGCCTTGATGACGCGCACGCCCACGGCGTTTTCACGCACCACGCGCAGCATGGAATCGGAAGCCTTCTGTACGATCTTAAAAAGCTTCGCACCTTTTCGCGAGACGTAAAATACAATTACGCCCACAATGGGCAAGGACGCCACCATAATGAGCGTCAGCATCGGATCCATCGTCAGCGATACGATGATGCCGCCAAAAAGCAGCAGCGGCGCACGGATGCCGATGCGCTGGATCATGCCGACCGTCTGGTGCAAAACGTATGTATCGCTCGTCATACGCGAAATAAGCGACGGAATTGTAAACGCATCGACCCTGCTTTCCGAAAGATACGAGATCTTTAGGAACAGGTCGTGCCGGATCTGCCGCGTGCAGTCGCGCGCCACAGCGGACGCCATGCGGTTCGCCGTGATGTTGCCGCCCCACGCAATAAGTGAGCACACGATCATCAATCCGCCCCACAGACATACCGGGCGAATCTCTTTCAGCGGGATCAGATCGTCAATGATATACGACAAAATCCACGGAATCGCGAGCTCCACAAGCGTACCGACCGCCTTAAAGCTGATGCCCATGCCCATACGCGGCAAAAATGGTTTTAAATACACCGCCAGTCTTTTCAAATTACATGCCCTCTTTCCCCTAAGAAGCTCTCAATAGTTGTATTTGCAACTATTATAGCGTATCCCCCACAACTTTTCAATATAATTATAAAATATTTTGGTAAATTTAAGCCTTTGCTTGACAAAAAGCCTCCCCGTGGTATAATGGATAAAATTTACCGTTTGCGAAAACGAAGGAGGGAATTCCATGATCCACACAGATTTTGACCCGGAAAAAACAGCCGTCATTGAGCCGAGCGAATTCTATCACCCGATGGAAAATATGCCGGAGGCACTCATCGGCGTGTTCTCCCGCCCGCTTACGGAGAAATACGCAGCGGAATTTCACGGCGAAGTCATCATACAATATCAGGACTGCAACGGTGGAGAACCGGTCTATCGCTGCACTGCGCCAAACGGCACCGCGTTTGCGCTGATGTGCATGCGCGTCGGCGCGCCGTCTGCCTGCGGCATCATGGAAGAGATGATCCCCCAGGGCGTGAAAAAGTTTTTGATGCTCGGCTCCTGCGGTGCACTCGATCACGCCATCACCGCCGGGCACATTCTGGTGCCTTACGCCGCCGTGCGTGATGAAGGCACAAGCTACCACTACGCCCCGCCCGCCGAGGAAGCCGTATTCGAGCCTGCCTGTGTAGATGCCGTCTGCCAAGCGCTCGAAGACATGGACGCCCCCTATGCCCGCGTGAAAACGTGGACGACCGACGCATTCTTTCGCGAGACGCGCGGCAAGGTTGAAAAGCGTTTAAAGCAAGGCTGCTCCGTCGTCGAGATGGAATGTGCCGCCATGGCGACCGTCGCGGCGTTCCGAAACGTCAAATTCGCCCAGTTCATGTGGGCGGCAGATTCCCTTTCCGGCGAAAAATGGGACGCCCGCAACTTAGGTAAGCTCGGCACGGATGCCGGCGAGATCTACATGGAAGCCGCCATCCGCACCTTAGAGTACCTGTAAACATACAAAAAAGTTAAGAAAACCTGAATTCTCCCCGCACAGACTGGAAATGTGCGGGGAGTTGTATTATACTATATAAAATGGGTTTTATGGGAAAGTCGCAAGTCCGTTCCGCAGAGTCGGAATTTCAGTACGATTGAGTCAAGAAAGGAACATGAATATGAACGTAAAACATGAAGAATTGACCGTCCGTGCCTTATATGATCTCAGCTACACCGCAGCGCGCCCGCTGCTTGAAGCCTGCACCTACCCGTGGGAGGCGCTGCCGAAGATCGGCGAGTTCATTAAAGCGCTCGGCAAAACACTTTCGCCCGAAGAATACGAGCAGCGCGGCGAAGACGTGTGGGTCGCGAAAAGCGCCAAGCTTTACCCGAACGTCTACATTGCAGGCCCCACTGTCATCGGACCGGAGACCGAGGTGCGCCCCGGCGCATTTATCCGCGGCAACGCGCTCATCGGCGCAGGCTGCGTCGTCGGCAATTCCACCGAGGTGAAAAACGCCATCCTATTCGACGGCGCGCAGGCCCCGCACTATAACTACATCGGCGATTCCGTCATGGGCCATAAGGCCCACACCGGCGCGGGCGCCGTCACGTCGAACTTAAAGCAGGATCACTCAAACGTCACCGTCTTAAAGGACGGCGAACGCGTAGAGACCGGCATGCGCAAATTCGGCGCCATGCTGGGCGACCACGCCGAAATCGGCTGCGGCAGCGTTTTGAACCCCGGCACGGTCGTTGGCAAAAACGCACGCGTCTATCCGCTTTCCATGGTGCGCGGCTTCGTGCCCGCGAACCACATCTATAAAAAGGCCGGTGAGATCGCCGAAATTCACGACTGATCTTCGCCGTAAAGAAAAGAGGTCTTTATGGAGTTTTTAAAGCAACTCATCACGCGCATACTCGGCTCCGGGCTGCTTTCCACCGCCCTTGTGCTCGTGCGTGCCGTCACCGTCCTGATGGTTTTGTACGTTATCTGGCGCTGCTATACCTCGTTTAAAAAGGGACAGCGCCGCAAAGACCCGGTCGTCATGCTGGAGGATGCCGCCACCGGCGCGCATTTCCCCGTTTTGTACTGGGAGAATTCCATTGGGCGCAGCCGCAGCTGCGATATTCAAATACCCGATAATTCCGTTTCGCGCGACCATGCCGTTTTAATGCGCCGCGAAGAGGGCTGGTTCGTGTGCGATACCGGCTCCCACGCCGGCACACGCGTGCGCAATAAACAGATCACAGAGCCCACGCTCGTGCAGATCGGCGATAAGATCCGCATGGGCTCCACCACGCTCACGCTGCGTAACGCGTCCGACGTGCCGCAGAAAAAGCGCAGCATGTTCACCGGCTTTTCCAAAGAGGCGGCGTCCCCCTTTAAGCTGATGCTCGTCGTCACGCTCGTTCAGATGTCGCTCACCTTGCAGCTGATGATCGGCACAGGCGAATTCCGCCTCTACCCCGCCGCACCGTTCGTGATTCTGTTCACGGCAAGCTGGGTGCTGTACTTTTTCTCCCGCCGCATCTTAAAGCGCGTCAGCTTTGAGATTGAAACCGTTGGGCTGCTCCTCAGCAGCATCGGCATCCTGCTCCTCAGCGGTGAGGGGCTCGACACCGTTAAAATGCAGATTGCCGCGTTCGGCATCGGCATTGTGCTTTTCTGCTTCCTTGTTTGGTTCATGAGCGACCTCGAGCGCGTCATGAAGCTGCGGCTCTACATCGCCATCGGCGCCATTTTGCTGTTTGTTGCAAACCTTGTGCTCGGCAAAGACGTCAACGGCTCCCGCAACTGGATCTTCATCGGGCCGTTCAGCTTCCAGCCCTCGGAGTTCATCAAAATCGCATTCGTGTTCGTCGGCGCGTCTACGCTCGACCATTTGCAGACGAAAAAGAACATCACGGAGTTCATCGTGTTCGCCGCCATTTGCCTCGCATTCCTGTTCCTCATGCGCGATTTCGGCACGGCGCTCATCTTCTTCGCCTGCTTCCTCATCATCGCGTTCATGCGCTCCGGCAGCTTCCGCACCATTTTCCTCATCCTCGCGGCAGCGTGCTTCGGCGTGTTCCTCATTTTGCAGTTTAAACCCTACGTTGCCCAGCGCTTCTCGGGCTGGATGCACGTGTGGGAGCACACACAGGACAGCCTCGGCTACCAGCAGGTGCGCACCATGACGTATATCGCAAGCGGCGGCCTCTTCGGTCTCGGCCTCGGCAACGGCAACTTAAAATACGTCGCCGCCGGCGACAGCGACCTCGTGTTCGGTATGCTGTGCGAGGAGCAGGGCCTTTTAATGGGCATGGCAGTGCTGTTCGCGCTCGTCCTCTTTATCCTCTACGCCCGCAGCGATGTCACACGCAGTCGTTCCACGTTCTACGCCATCGCGGCGTGCGCCGTCTCGGGCATGCTGCTCTTTCAGGCCGCGCTCAATGTCTTCGGCCCCACGGATGTTCTGCCGCTCACCGGCGTCACGCTGCCGTTCATCAGCGCAGGCGGCTCCAGTATGATCTCTGTCTGGGGGCTTCTGGCATTCCTCAAAGCGTCCGATGAACGCACCTACGCCGCCCGCCGTGCGGGAAGACACCCGAAAGGCGAGGCCGACGAAGACACGATTTCCTTCACCCCGCCGCGCTACTCCCCGAACGACCCGCCCACGCCGCGGCCCCGCGTGAATACCCGCGCCGAAAACACGGCCCCGCGTTCCCGCGGCGCATACCGCGTCCATATTTCCGAAGAAAACCTCTCGCCGGGTCAGTCCCGCACACGCAGAAAGGATGGTGACCGCCGATGAAAACGACCGGCTTTCGCTCTTTTGTCCTTTACATTTTGCTGTTCGCCTTCTGCGGCGGCTTCGTCTGGTTCCTCATCAACCTCGCGTTAAACGGCTCCACATGGGCCACGCAGCCGTATAACGGTCACATTTACGGCGATGACACCGCCGTTTCCGCCGGTACCATCACAGACCGCAGCGGCATGGTGCTCGCCAAAACGGAGGACGGCTCCCGCGTTTACGCCGAAAGTGAAGACATTCGCCGCGCACTGCTCCACACTGTGGGCGATTCCAGCGGCTACATCGGCACCGCCGTGCAGGCCGTGCACCGCTCGCAGCTCGTGGGCTATAACCCCATCACGGGCCTTGCGCGCACCGTGCTTTCGGACCTCGGCAACAACCTCGTTTTAACGGTAGATGCCAACGCCAGCGCCGCCGCGTACAACGCCTTCAACGGCCGCAACGGCTCCGCGTTTGTCTATAACTATAAGACCGGCGAGGTACTCGTCAAGGTCAGCGCTCCCACATACGACCCCATGAACGTCCCGGAGGACCTCAACGACAACGAAGAATACAACGGCGTTTTCCTCGACCACACGCTTTCCTCCACCTATACGCCGGGCTCCATCTTTAAGCTCGTCACAGCGGCTGCCGCCATGGAGTACCTGCCCGATTGGGACACCCGCACCTATACCTGCGAAGAAGAAATGGACATCGGCTCCGGCAAGGTGACGTGTCTCAATTACCACGGCGAGCTGAACCTCGAGCAGGCGCTCGGCTATTCCTGCAACCTCTACTTTGCGCAGCTTGCGGAGGACATCGGCGCGGAAAACCTCAAAAAGAAAGCCGAAGAAATGGGCTTCGGTAAAAACTTCTCGTTTGATTCCGTCACCACCGACAAAAGCAGTACCAATTTAAGCAGCTCCACCAGCGCCATAGACCTCGCGTGGAGCTCCGTCGGTCAGGCGGATGTCATGGCAAACCCGTACCACATGGCGCTTTTGATGGGCGCCATCGCAAACGGCGGCTCCACACCGGAGCCATACCTCACGGGCGGCAAAAGCCGCACGAGCTACACCTTAACGGACAGTTCCACTGCCGCTTCTCTCCACAGCATGATGCGCAACAACGTCGTCAATTACTACGGCGAGTATCTTTTCGACGGTTATTCGCTGTGTGCCAAAACCGGCACCGCCGAGCTCGACGATAAAAACCCGAACTGCTGGATCGTCGGTTTCTCGGAGGACGAAAGCACCCCGTATGCGTTCGCCGTGTGCGTGCAGGAGGGCACCTCCGGGCTCTATACCGCCGGTGAAGTCGTCTCCGCCGCCTTAAACGCCATTACAGGGAATTGATCTTCCGTAAACCACAGCAAAGCGACGAATAAAGTTTCGTCCACCTTTTCAAAGGTGGTGGTTTCCAAAGGCAACGCCTTTGGTCGTCGTTCGCAAACGGCGAGACCTTTTTACCTACCAAAAATCAGGAAGATAGGCAGAATAGTCCGGTGGACTGTTCTGCCGCAAGGAACCCTATTAAGGGGTTCCTTGAAGAACTCGCCACAGCGAATTCTTAGAAATAAAGCAACGCCGCACCCTCGATTTTTCATTGAGAGTGCGGCGTTACTTTATGCCTTCGTATAAAATTCAAACTCCCTCTGACCGAGAAAAAGAGTGAGATACCGCGCACCCTCAATCACAGCCGGAAACACCCACGGCAGCAAAATCAAAAGCCGACAAAATGCAACGAACCCCGAGGGGTTACCTCGGGGTTCGTTGCTTGAAAAAGGAGATTTATGAAAAAGACTCGTACTCTAAATTAAATCAACCCGCGCTGTATTCGGAAAGCTTCAGTTCCACGGTTGCGGACTGCTGCGTCGAAGAGCGGTACACCTGAAGTGTTACCGTATCGCCCGGCTTCTTGCTGAGGATTGCGGAACGCAATGTGGATTCACTGTCCAGCTGCTGACCGTCAATAGCGGTAATCACATCGCCCACCTGCAAGCCGGAAGCCTGTGCCTCGCTCGAATTGAGCTGTGCCACATACTCGCCCTGCGGCAAGCCGTAGAAGCGGCCCGTCATACTGTCGATGAACTGACCGGAAATACCGAGAACAGCTCTGTCCTTCACATAACCGTACTGGATGAGGTCGGAGATAATCGGCTGTGCCGTATCGATCGGAATCGCAAATCCAAGGCCCTCATAGCCCGTAGCGGAAATTTTCGCGGAGTTGATGCCAACGACCTGACCATACTCGTTGATGAGTGCGCCGCCGGAGTTACCGGGGTTAATCGCCGCATCGGTCTGGATATATTCCATCGTGTAGCCGGTCGTGTTATTGGCAATCGCGCGGTTCAAAGCGGAAACGTAACCGATCGTTACGCTGGAGCTCAGCTCGTGGCCGCCCGGGTTACCGATGGCCATGACCTTATCCGCAACACGCAAATCTTTGGAAGAACCAAATTCCGCAGCCGTCAAGCCCGTCGCATCGATCTTTACGACCGCAAGGTCCGTCACGGTATCGCTGCCGATCAGCTGCGCTTCATACGTCTCACCGTCGGAGGTCATAACCTTCAGGGAAGTCGCATCCTCCACAACATGCGCATTCGTGATGATATAGCCATCTTCACTCATGATGATGCCGGAGCCTTCGCTCGCCGGGGAAACGCTGCTGTCCGATGTGTCGGTCTGCATAAAGCCGTAATTCCGTGTCACCTGATAATTCTGGATGCACACGACAGACGGTGTAAGCTTTGCGGCAATGTCCTGGTCGCTCATCGCGGAAACCGTGCCGTCGCTGCTCGCGCTCGTATCCGAGTTCGTGTCGCCGTTCACCACGCGCGAGATTGTGAACGCAGCATTGCTGCTCGCTTCGGAAGACTGCACATTGATGACGCCGTTTTGAATCATCGCGACGAATACGCCAAGCGACGCCGCCGAGGTGACCGCACAACAAAGCACAACGGCTAAAAGCTTCAAGCCGAATTTCGAGCCGTGCTTTTTGGGCTTCGGCTGTTTTTGCGGCTGATGCACCGGCACACCGTAATACACAGGCTGTCCGTTTGGCTGCACCGGCGCGTTCTGCTGCGGAGCGCTCTGTGCGTTCCACGTATATGCGGGGGTGTTGTTCGTCGGATACTGTGCGTTATGATAGGTGCCGTAGGCGTTTGTGCTGTTTACAGCGTTATTAGCGGAAGTATTGGTGTTCACCGGTTCAGACCCATTGTTCGGGTCAAAACCATTTTGGAATTTCTCATGATTGTCACTCATGGTTCCTTACTCCTTTCACATAATACCATATTCCAAACGGTTTTTCAACCTTTTTTTCTTTCCGTTCGGATTATCTATATTATTTCGTAGTTCTGTGAAGTTCATGTGAAGTGCAGTGAACAGTTTCATGAAAAAAGCAAGAAATCTCTGTCACACAAAAACAACGAAAGCCACCGGTGCGTGTTCCGGCGGCTTTCCTTATACGCTGATTTTATTTTGTCGTCAGATGCGCACTTTTCAGCGCCTTTCGAATCAAAGCGGAGAGCGGCACGGAAATGATGATGGCGAGAATCGCGTTCACCGTGCTCGAAGCCGCTTTCGTCGCAAGCGCAATCGCCGCAGCCTCCGGCGCACTGCCCGCAAGCACCGTCGTAATGTAGGACTTTGCGAGATACAGCACAATGTATGTCAGGCTGCCGCAGATGCCCGCCACAATGCTGCGCGGTACGGTGATGGTAAAGTCTTCCTCCAGCATGTTGCCGGTGATTTTACCCTTGTGCGCGATGAGGCCGCAAACCGCAGCCAGCAGGAACTTAAATACAAACGTAAACGGAGCCGAAGCGATGTACGCCGGGTTCGTCAGGTCGTAGAGCATCGCGCCGATACCGGAAGCCAGACCGCCTCCGATCGGGCCCATCACAAAGCCCGCAAGCAGGCAAAACGCGTTGCCGAGGTGGATACGGGAAATATCGCCCACCGGCACCGGAATCGGGAAGCTCAGGTAGTTGGAAACGAACACCAACGCGCCCAAAAGGCCCACGGTGACAATCTTGTAGATGGAATTCTTGTTTTTCATTTTGATTACCCCTTTGCTTTGGGGCGCGACTGCACCGTTCGTGCGCCGTGCCTTGAAGATTGCACCCAGTATAGCACCGTGCTGGTATTATCGCAATGGCCAGATTTAATATAATTTTTAAGGTCAGATGATTTTTTCACATCCCAAAAAGCCCGCCCCGGTTGCATTTTCGTCAAAAAAGCGGTATACTGGCGGTGCGAAAAGTGTCGTTCGCTTTTCGATTATCTATAATATGAAGAAGGGATATTCATGGCAAAAGTAAAAGCCGTTATTTTTGATATGGACGGAACCGTGGCCAATACGCTCACTTCCATCGCCGGATTCGGCAACGCCGCGCTTGAAGCGCACCGCTTAAAAACGTTCCCCGTAGACCGCTACCGCACATTCGTCGGTAACGGCGCAGATATTCTCATGCGCCGCATGCTCACTGCCGCTAAGGGCACATACACCGAAGAAGATGTAAAAGCCCTGCGCAAAACGTATGACGCTTTATATGAAAGTGATCCCACAAAAGACGTCACCCCCTACCCCGGCATCGTAGAGCTGCTCCAAAAAATGCGTGAAAACAACGTCAAAGCCGCCGTGCTCTCCAACAAACCCGATAACATGACGTGCTATATCGCCGAAAAGCTGTTCACCGGGCTTTTTGATGTCGTCCACGGACAAAGGGAAGGCGTACCGAAAAAACCGGACCCCAGCGCCGCACTTTTATTGTGCGAAGAATTAGGCGTCACCCCCGCCGAATGCCTGTACGTCGGCGACAGCGGCGTTGATATGCAGACCGGGCAGAACGCCGGTCTCTTCACCGCCGGCGTCACCTGGGGCTTCAGAGACGAAAAAGAGCTCGAAGAAAACGGCGCCGATACCCTCGTCCATAACGCAGAGGAGCTGGAAAACCTTATCCTCTAAGCTAACGGCAATGGCGATTAAAAGTTTTGCCCGCCTTTTCGCCCGCCTTTTTAAAGGCGGCGGGGTCTTGGAGCAGTGCCCCAAAAACTAGGAGGGTAGCTTAAAACGTCCCATGGACGTTTTAAGTGTAGGGAGAACCCAGTTGCATGAGTTTCCTGAAAGGCGGCTAAAGCCGCCTTTAGACAAAGCATCGCATACAAAAGGAGAGCGCGCAGCCACCCAAAAGCTGCGCGCTCTGTTAATTTCTAAAAGCTCTCAAAACAAGCTCCTCATCGTCTCATACACGTCGAGCACGTACACGTCCCGCACGTCTGCTTCTTTGCCCCGCACACGTGCCGCCGTCTGTATTCCGTTGGCAGCTCGCCGTAGGCCTCCTTAAACGCCGCCGTAAATCGGCTCTGGCTCTCATACCCCACGGCCTGCGCCACGGACGCAATGTCGTTCTGCGTTTTCAGCAGCAGCCCCGCCGCAAGCTCCATGCGGTGCTGCTTCATATGCGCCGCAATCGTTGTGCCGTACACTTTTTTGAACACCGTTTTCAGCGTCGTGGTGTTCATAAGGAACTCTCTTGACAGCGTTTCTATCGTGATGCGCTCGCTGATGTGTTCAATCAGGTAATTGTGCACGTTCCGAATGATCTCCTCCTGCGAAGCCTGAAAGTCCACTTCCTTTTCCGGGCACGTGATCTCCATCACCTGCTCCACAATCTCGTGCAAAAGCCCGATCTGCTCGGTGTCCGACGTCTTATAGTAGACTTCCTTACCATCGCGGCGGCTCATGATAAGCCCACTGTCTAAAAGCGACTTCAAATGGTGCGAAACTGCCGGACTCGACATATCCATCATCGCCGCAATGTTGATAACACATTCTTCCCGGTGACTCAAAAGCCAGAAAATGCGCACGCGCACCGGGTCGCTCAGCTGCTTGAACACATCCGCCACGGCCGAAAAACGCTCCGTATTCATCAATTCTCTATGCAGCGCTTCGTCGTGCTTGTGCCTGCCGTGGTCGTGCGGCAATGCAAAATCCGCCATAAAAAAACCCTCCGTTTATCCGTTTCGGAAATCCCGTTCGCCCGTTTGGAAGCAGCACCCGAAAACCCCTTGATTTTTTATTCCGGCCCCAGTATACTACAACTGTAACGATTAAGCAAGTATTTAATCGTTAGCACCACATTTCAAAACAAAATGATTTTTTACGGAGGTTTTCCCCATGAAAAAAACGTACAGCATCGAAGTTGACTGCGCAAATTGTGCCAACCTGATGGAAGAGGCAACCAAGAAAACCGCAGGCGTTGCAAATGCGACCGTAAACTTCATGACCCAGAAGATGATCGTTGAGTTTGAAGACGGTCAGGACGCTAAAGCTGTCATGAAGAATGTCCTCAAGGCCTGCAAGAAGGTTGAGCCGGACTGCGAAATCGAGCTTTAATTTACTTCGGTCTACCCGTATAGTCAGAAAAAAAGACCGGCTCCGCTTTCTCGGTACAGTCGGTCTTTTTTACACGGTAATGTGTCATCTAACTGCTATATAAAGCCACAAGAGGTATCCTCATGAAAAAGAAACAAAAGATTACGCTGTACCGCATCATCATCACCGCCGTGATGCTGGTCGTGTTACAGTTCTTACCGATCACGGGCATTCCGCGCCTTATCGCGTACCTCGCCGCCTATCTCGTCATCGGCTACGATATTTTGAGAAAAGCCGGCAAGGGCATCCTAAACGGTCGCGCGTTCGACGAAAATTTTTTGATGGCGCTCGCCACCCTCGGTGCGTTCTTCCTCGCTATTTGGACAAAGAGCGGCGATTATCTTGAGGGCATCGTCGTGATGCTGTTCTATCAGATCGGCGAGCTGTTCCAAAGCTACGCCGTCGGCAAAAGCCGCAAAAACATCTCCGCGCTGATGGACATCCGCCCGGACTACGCCAACATTGAAAAAGACGGCAAGTTAGAACAGGTCGATCCCGACGAAGTCGCGGTCGGCAGCATCATCGTCGTGCAGCCGGGCGAAAAAGTCCCGCTCGACGGCGTGGTCGAAAGCGGCAACGCAAGCCTTAATACCAGCGCGCTCACCGGCGAAAGCCTCCCGCGCGATGTCAAAGAGGGCGATGAGATCATCAGCGGCTGCATCAATTTAAACGGTGTTCTGAAAATCCGCACCACAAAGGAATTCGGCGAGTCCACCGTTTCCAAAATCCTCGACCTCGTTGAAAACGCCAGTTCCCGCAAGTCCCGTTCGGAAGCGTTCATCTCCCGCTTCGCTAAAATTTACACCCCGGCGGTCTGTATTTCCGCTGTACTGCTCGGCATCGCCGTGCCGCTCCTGCGCATGGCGTTCGGCATGGATGCCGCTTGGGTCGATTGGATCTACCGCGCGCTGACCTTCCTCGTTGTCAGCTGCCCGTGCGCACTTGTCATTTCCATCCCGCTCAGCTTCTTTGCGGGCATCGGCGGCGCAAGCCATGAGGGCGTGCTCATCAAGGGCTCCAACTATCTTGAGGCCCTCTCCGATGCAAAAATCGTCGTGTTCGATAAAACCGGCACGCTCACGCAGGGCGTGTTTGAGGTCACCGCCGTCCACCACAGCACGATGGACGAAGCAAAGCTGCTCGAGTACGCCGCGCTCGCCGAGTGCGCCTCCTCCCACCCCATCAGCAAAAGTTTGCAGAAAGCCTACGGCAAAGAGATCGACCGCAGCCGCGTAACGGACATTGAAGAAGTCAGTGGCAAGGGCATCACCGCCAAGGTCGACGGGCACGAGGTCCTCGCCGGCAACGCAAAGCTCATGGCGCTGCACAATATTCCATATAACGACTGCCACAGCGTCGGCACCATCATTCACATGTCCATCGACGGCGAATATGCCGGTCACATCGTTATCTCCGATGTCATCAAGCCCCATTCCAAGGAAGCCATTCAGAAGCTGAAGCACGCCGGTGTTGAAAAAACCGTCATGCTCACAGGCGATGCCAAGCGTGTGGCTGATCAGGTCGCCAAAGAGCTTGGTATCGACGAAGTTCGCAGCGAGCTGCTCCCGGGCGACAAGGTCAACGAAGTCGAAAAGCTCATTCAGAATAAGCCGAAGAAAACAAACCTCGCGTTCGTCGGCGACGGCATCAACGATGCGCCGGTGCTCACCCGTGCCGATATCGGCATCGCCATGGGCGCCATGGGCAGCGATGCCGCCATCGAAGCCGCAGACGTTGTCCTCATGGACGATGACCCGATGCAGATTGCAAAGGCCATCAAAATTTCCCGCAAGTGCATCGGCATCGTCAAGCAGAACATCGTGTTCTCGCTCATCATCAAGTTCGGCTGTCTCGCGCTCACCGCGTTCGGTCTTGCGAACATGTGGGCAGCCATCTTTGCGGATGTCGGTGTCATGATTATCGCGGTTCTCAACGCCATCCGCACTTTAAAGTACAAAGAATAAAAGATAACATACCAAAACGCCCTCCCGCTGCGGTTTTTCCGTAAGCGGGAGGGCGTTTTTCGTTTTTCTGTTTCAGCTTTTAATCTTTGTACAGATTGCCCGTGTACCAATCCACCATGCCGTTTTGCACAGCGTCCTCAAAGTAGTCGGGCCAGTAGTCCGGCGCTTTGCCGGAGGGATACCAAATGTCCGGGTACAACGCGTTTTCGTTCTCCGTGATTTTTGAGGTATCCACGGTCGCATCTTCGCCGTCACGCACCTTGCGCGCCACGATCACCGTGCGGAAACCCTCATATTCATACGAGCATGTTGAAAGCATCACCGTTTTGTCGTTTTCGTTCAGGTCAACGCCGGTGTTCACCATGCTGCGTTTCATCACGTCGTAGTAAAACTGCATCTTGTCTTCCGCAGAGTCAAAATCGCCGCGCAGATAGTTGAACAGCTCCCCTTGGTTATCGTATGTATTCGTCTTGAATACCGAAACAATCTTCCATTCCGCCGCTTCCTTTTCGGTGTCATAGCGAAATACCGGACAGCTTTTCACGGTCTCGGCACTGCCAAAACCGATCACCTGCCAGAACATTCTGCCGTCCTGCATGCTGTGCCCGTGCAAAACCTGATTATCGGAGTCCACCGTGCACATACCGTCCAAAAAGATGCTGCCGTACTTCGTGCTTTCCTTTTTGTAGTTGCGGTAAAGGTAATACTGCGGGTCGTCTGCAGGCGGCGTCAGCACCGGAAAATTGATGTCCGTGCCGTCCAGCTGCACCCAGCCCGTAATGTCGCTGTTCACACTTTGCAGCTTCAAAACAGCCTCGCGGCGGCGCTCCAGCTCTGCCATGCGTTCGCTGTCCGCCGTGTCGTCTTCGGAAGAAACCGGGGCCACGCTTTCCGTGTCGCCCGCTTCGGAGTAGATTTTCTGAATCTCACCTACGTTTTTATCCGTCACATACGGGTTCACAATGAGCTCCATTACAAGCACCGCCGCCGAAACGACAAAAATCACCGAAAACAGCGTGATGAGCACCGGGAACAGAATTCTCCGTTTTCTCGGCTGCATACTTTCTTCGTCTTCATAGACCGCCACGCGCCGCATAGGCTCCGGATCGCGGTATTTGCGCCGCACGCGTTACGCCTCGTCCACCGGCAAACCGGCAAGGTAGCGGCGCACCATATCGAGTGCTTTGGAGGCCGCGCAGTGGCGGTGCCATTCGCGGGATTTCAGTCTGCCCATCGGCTGGCGCTTTGCCACCCACGTGTTCTTGCCGTCACTCAACGCAATGTACACAAGGCCCACCGGCTTTTCTTCTGTGCCGCCGTCCGGGCCCGCAATGCCCGTGATACCCACGCCGATGTCTGCACCGCTCTCACGCACAATGCCTTCCGCCATCGCGCGCGCCGTCTGTTCGCTCACTGCGCCGTATGTCACAAGCGTCTCGTGCGGTACGCCGAGCAAACGCTCCTTCACGCAGTTTGCATACGTCACGCAGCCCGTCTCAAACACGGCGGAGGAACCCGGAATATCCGTAATGCGCTTTGCAAGCATACCGCCCGTGCAGGATTCCGCCGTCGCAAGCTTCTTGCCCGCCTTTTTAAGCTCACTGACCACAAGCTCCTCCAGCGTCTCCACGTCCACACCGTACACGAAGTTGCCGATGCGCTTCTTCAATTCTTCCACCACCGGCACGCACATCGCGTCCGCTTCTTCTTTCGTTGCGGCCTTCGCCGTCACGCGCACGAACATCTCGCCTTCCTTGGCATACGGCGCCACGGTCGGGTTGCTCTGCTCCATCAGGTCTTCGATCATCTGTGCCACCGGCGCTTCGCCTCTGCCGTACACATGCACGCTGTGCGAAGCGATGACCGCACTCTGGAATTCCTCAAGGTACGGCACGGCATAGTTGTGCAGCATCGGGGTCAGTTCCGAAGGCGGGCCGGGCAGCATGATGACGATCTTGCCCTTGTCCGTCCGGAACGCGCAGCCTGGCGCAGTGCCGTTGTCGTTTTTCAGCGCGGTGCAGCCCTCCGGCAGCATCGCCTGCTTCATCTGGTTTTCGGTCATGCCGCCGTTTGCAAAGTAATCGAGCAAATGCTGGTAGCTCTGCTCGTGCAAAACGAGCTTCTTGCCCGCAGCCGCCGCCACGGTCTCTTTCGTCAGGTCGTCGCCCGTCGGCCCAAGGCCGCCTGTCGTGATGAGAATATCGCTTCTGTCGAGCGCGTCGTAAACAGCCTTTTCCAGTCTGCCCACGTTGTCGCCGACTACGGCGGCGTAGAGCAGATCAATGCCGAGCGCGGAAAGCGCCTTTGCAACGATTGTTGTGTCCGTGTTCACGGTCTGGCCGAGCAAAAGCTCTGTACCTACCGATAATACTTCTGCCTGCATGGTAAAATTCCCCTTTCTTACAGATGACGGATCTCCGTCTTTTCAAGGCAATTTTTCAAAAGCTGTTCCACATCAAGCTTCTGTTCCGCAGCCTCCACCACATTTAAAGTGGGGCGGGTGCGCGGGTGCTTCGGTGTAAACACCGTGCAGCAGTCCTCATACGGCTCAATGGAAATATCATACGTGTCAATGCGGTGCGCAAGCGTCACGATTTCCGACTTGTCGCTGCCGATAAGCGGACGGAAAACCGGCATATTCGCCGCGGCGTCCGTGCAGGCGATGGCCTGAATGGTCTGGCTTGCCACCTGCCCAAGGCTCTCACCCGTGATGAGCGCGCTGCATTCGCGCTCGCGTGCAATGCGCTCGGCGGCACGCATCATAAAGCGGCGCATAATCACGGTCGCAAGCTCCTCCGGGCAGTTGTCTCGAATTTGCTCCTGAATTTCGGTGAACGGCACGGTAATCATGTCCATTCTGCCCGCGTATTCGCCGACCTTCTTCAGCAGCGCCACCACCTTTTCATGTGCGCGCTCGCTCGTGTACGGCGGGCTCGCAAAGTGAATGGCCGTCAGCTCCACGCCGCGCTTTGCCATCATCCACGCCGCCACCGGGCTGTCGAGGCCGCCGCTGATGAGAATGGCCGCCTTGCCGCCCGTGCCCACCGGAATGCCGCCCGCGCCGGGCTTCGTCTCGCCGTGGATATACGCCGCTTTCTCTCGGATTTCTACGCGCACCGTGATCTCCGGGTTATGCACGTCTACGGAAATGTGCGGGTTCGCGCGCAGCAGCGCCGCGCCCACCTCGCGGGAGATTTCCATGGAGCCGAGCGGGAACTTCTTGTCCGCACGCTTCGATTCCACCTTGAACGTCTTAAAGCCCGCGAGTGTGTCATTGAGGTATTCCGGCGCCATTTTTGTAATGGCGTCCATGTCCTTTTCACACACGCAAGCGCGCGCATAGCCAATGACGCCGAAAATCTTCGAGATGCGCTCCTCGGCCTCGTCAATGTCCGCATCCTCGTCCTTCGGTTCAATGTAAATGGTGGACTGCATGGAGTACACCTCAAAGTTGCCCGCGCGCGCAATGCGGCGGCGAATGTTCTTTAACAGCCGGTCTTCAAACGTGCGGCGATTCAATCCCTTTAAGACGATCTCGCCGAGCTTGACCAGAATCACTTCTTGCATGACAAAATTCCTTTCCATCTGTAAACTCACGCTTACGCGTGCGAAAGCGTTTGGAGGCCCTCTTTCAAGGCGTCCGCAAACGCGTCCATTTCTTCTGCTGTGTTTTCCGCCGAAAGGCTTACGCGCAGCGATGTTTCAACGCGCTCCTTCGGCAGCTGCATCGCGCTCAGAACGTGGCTCGGTTTTGCCTTGCCGCACGCGGAACCGCTTGAAACAAAAATGTTTCGCTCCGCCAAAAAGTGCAGCATCGTCTCCGCACGCACGCGCCCTGCCGAAAGATTCACAATATACGGCAGCGCGTTTTCGGGCGAGTTCAAAACAACCTCCGGCATCGCTTTCAGCCGTTCAACCAAATGCGCCTGCACCGCTTTTACGTGTGTGAGCGCCTCTTTTTCCGTCATCATGTGCTTCACCGCTTCGCCGAACGCACAAATTTGCGGCACGCCCTCGGTGCCGGGGCGCAGATTTTTCTCTTGCCCGCCGCCGAAGCTGTGCGGCAAAATGCGTACGCCGCTTTTCACGTACAGCGCACCCACGCCCTTCGGCGCATGCACCTTGTGGCCCGAAACACTGATGAGGTCAACACCGAGCTTTTTCGGCTGGAGCGGAATTTTGCAGAAGCCCTGCACCGCGTCCGTGTGAAACAGCGCCGGGGCCTTTTTCCTCTTGATCATGCCTGCAATGTCTTTCAGCGGCAGCAAAACGCCTGTTTCGTTATTCACCGCCATCACGCTGACCAAAATCGTCTTCGCATCAATGGCCGCGTCAAATTTCTCTTTCGGAATATTTCCGTCCGCCTCCGGCTGCACATACACGACCTCAAAGTCCTCTTTTTCAAGCTGTGCCATCGTATTGAGCACCGCCGGATGCTCGATCGCCGTCGTCACAATCTTGTTGCCTGCGCGCTTTTTCGCGTGCGCCGCACCCAAAATCGCAATGTTGTCGCTCTCTGTGCCGCCGGACGTGAAAAAAATCTCCCCCGGCTGTGCCGAAAGTCTCTCGGCGATGATCTCTCGCGCCGCAGTCATCTCCTTTTCCGCCGCAAAGCCCTTGCTGTGCAGCGAAGAGGGGTTGCCGTAGCATTCCGTCATCATGTAAAGCGCCTTTTCCGCCGCCTCTTTTGAGACGCGCGTCGTCGCGCTGTTGTCCAAATAAATTTCCTGTGTCGTATCCATCATTATCCCTTACAGTTTTCGGTAGCCGGTCGAAAAATCGACCACATTTCTAAGCGGCCCACCCGCCAGGAAACGCTTTAAATTCTCCGCCATAATACGCACAATGCGGTCGTGCGTCTCCTGCAAATGGTATCCGCCGGAGATATGCGGTGTGATGACCGCGTTTTCCATCTTCCACAGCGGGTGATCTGCGGGCAGTGGCTCCGGGTCGGTCACATCTACGCCCGCGCCCGCAAGCTTTCCGTTTTCCAGCGCCGCGCACAGCGCATCTGTGTCGACGATCATCCCGCGGCCGACGTTTAATAAAATCGCGCCGTCCTTCATCTTCGCCATGCGCTCTGCGTCAAACATACCCTTCGTTGCCGTCGTGCCCGGCAGTGTGATGGCCACGCAGTCCGCCTGTGGCAAATATTCGTCAAGCTTATCGGTGTGGATGAGCTCGTCCACAAAATCGGGCTTATCCGTACCCGTGCGGCGCACGCCGATCACCCTTGCGCCCAGCGCTTTCGCACGCTTCGCAAATTCCCCACCGATGTCACCGAGGCCGAGCACCAGCACCGTCGAGTTCCACGCCAAGCGCACCTGCCCGAGGTCGCACCACTTGCCCGTGCGCTGCACATCGCGGTACAAATGCAGTTTTTTTAAAAGTTCAAGCCACACCGCGACCATGTATTCCGAAATCGCAAGGCCATACGCGCCCGTTGCATTCGTCAAAACGGTCTCCTTCGGCAGACAGCCGTGGATATACCCGTCCACGCCCGCACTGTTCGTCTGCAACCATTTAAGGTTATCGCCGGTCGAGATGAGCTTCGGGCTCACGTTGCCGAGGATTATATCCGCGTTCTGCACGTCCTCGCGCTCTGCCTTGCCCTCTTTATAAATAAACGTCTCCCCCGGCGCGGCTTCTTCGAGCCACACGCGCTGATAGGGCTTCGTCTCCATCGCAACTAAAATGTTCACAGTGTCTCGATCTCCTCTCTCCACACCGTATTGCACGCATCGCTCGGCATGCGGAAATCGCCGCGCGGCGAAAGCGTCACAGAGCCCACCTTCGGGCCGTCCGGCAGGCAGGAGCGCTTAAACTGCTGCTGGAAGAAGCGGCGGTAGAACGTTTTCAGCCACTTTTTAATGGTCTCGGCGTCATACTGCCCCGCAAATGAGCGCAGCGCCATCGCATAAATTTTACGTGGCGTAAACCCAAAGCGCAGCATATAATACAAATAGTAATCATGCAGTTCATACGGCCCCACAAGGTCTTCCGTCTTCTGTGAAATTTCGCCGTCCTTCGGCGGCAATAATTCCGGGCTGACCGGCGTGTCCAAAATATCAAGTAAAACGCGGCGCAGCTCGTCGTTGCCGTGCATCGCCTCATAACGCACGAGGTGGCGCACCAGTGTCTTCGGGATAGACGCATTCACCGCATACATCGACATGTGGTCGCCGTTGTACGTCGCCCAGCCGAGCGCAAGCTCGGAAAGGTCGCCCGTGCCGATGACAATGCCGCCGTGCTGATTCGCAATATCCATCAAAAGCTGTGTGCGCTCGCGCGCCTGCGAATTTTCATACGTCACGTCCAGCACCTCGGGATCGTGCTGAATGTCCTTAAAGTGCTGCTCCACCGCCTTCGCAATCGGAATTTCATCAAAATGCACCTTGAGCTCTTCCGCAAGGCACTGCGCGTTGCTCTTCGTGCGCGCCGTCGTGCCGAAGCATGGCATCGATACCGTGCGGATGCCCGTGCGCGGCAGGCCGAGCATATCAAACGCGTTCGCCGTCACAAGCAATGCCAACGTGGAATCGAGACCGCCCGAAAGCCCAATGACCGCCGTTTTGCAGCCGATGTGCTTCAGTCTCGTCGCGAGACCCGTCGCCTGCATTTTGAGGATCGTCTCGCAGCGTGCGGAAAGGTCGGCGTCGTCCTTCGGCACAAACGGGTACGGGTACGCCGTGCGCGTCGTCTCAAACTCGGGCAGGTCCATCGAAGCGTCGATGATGTCGCACACAGGCTCGTCCTGCCACGTATTCATGCGGCGGCGCTCCTGCACAAGGCGCTCCACGTCGATGTCGCCGTAGGTGATGCCGTTCGTAAACAAATCGCTCTCGTTCAGTAACGAGCCGTTTTCGCAAATCAAATTGTGTCCCGCAAAGATCATGTCCGTCGTGCTTTCGCCAAAGCCGCTGTCCGCGTACACATACGCTGCAAGCAGACGACCGGAGTGCATGCGCAGCATGTCGCGGCGGTACTGCGCCTTACCGATAATTTCATCGCTGCACGAAAGATTTAATAAAACGGTCGCGCCGCCCTTTGCAAGCGTCACGCTCGGCGGGTCTGCCACCCAAACATCCTCGCAGATCTCCACGCCCACGGTCACGTCCGGCGCAAGCTCAAACACCACGTCACGGCAGCCGTACCAGTCGCCCGCATAGCGCAGCATGCCGCTTTCCGGCGCGGGGGAAAAATGGCGCAGCTCGTAAAATTCGGAGTAATTCGGAATATGCTGCTTTGCCGGCAGGCCCAGCAAAACGCCGCGACTGAACACCGCCGCGCAGTTATACAGCGCCCCGCCGGACGGGATCGGCATACCCACCGCGCACAGAATATCGAGGTCTTCCGTCTCTTCGATGAGGTCAAACAGGCACGCCTTCGCGCTTTCCATCAGCTTTCTGTCCTTAAACAGGTCGCCGCAGGTGTAGCCCGTCATCGCAAGCTCCGGGAACGCGATGACCGAAGCGCCGTTTGCGGCCGCCTCGCGGATCATCTTCGCCATCTCGTTTTTGTTGTACGGGCAGTCCGCCACCTTCACGTGCGGTGTAGCCGCCGCTACGCGCACCATTCCGTCTATTTTTATACTCACAAATAAGCTCCTCTCAAGTGTCACCGGAGGTGACACAATTATATTCACTTGCACAAATTCCCCCTGCCGAAAAAAGAGCAGGGGGAAACTGTTTTTATTCTCATTCGCCGGTTTCGGCCGCCGTCACAGGCTCCGGTGTGGACTCCTCTGTGGGGGCCGCCGTCGGTTCTGCGGGCGGCGCAGGGGTCGGCTCCGGCGTAGGCGCCGCAGTCGGCGTAGGGGTCGCAGTGGGCGCTGCCGTTGGGGTTGCCGTAGGTGTCGGGCTCGGGGAAGACGTCTCCGTGCCCGGGCCGATGCGGTAAATGGTGCCGCTTGGGCCGTAGTAGGAAGAAGGCAGCGTCTCGGTGCGGATGACCTCTCCGTCCTTCACAAAGTCGCGCCAAGCGCTCGCCTCATAGCCCCAGTTGCCGCTTGTGGAAAGCACCTTTTCGCCCTTTTTAAGGTTCTGGTCCACCACGTATTTCACAGTGCTCAGCGGCGGGATCTCGCTCGTCGTCTGGGAATACACATTGATCGTGTCCCACTCTTTCGGGTGCTTGCCGTAGAACTGCACATGCAGCGTCACACCGTCCATCCAGCTCATAATGTACACCGGGGTGTCAAGATCATTGCGGAACTGGAAGTCGATCTCGCCGTAACTCACCGTCGCGTCCAGACCGATCGGCACGTACGTAGATGGTGAAGAATGGCAGTCGCGCAGCGTGATTGTCATACCCGCACGCAGCGCAGCGCCGTAGATCGTTGAAGAAGCCTGGCAAATGCCGCCGCCGTACATCTGCACCAGCGCGCCGCCGGAAAGGCCGCCCGCCGGCAAAAAGCCCGTGGAAGCGTTTGTGGAATCACCCACGATGTTTTCATAAGAGAATGTATCGCCCGGGTTCAAAACCGTGCCGTTCACGCGGGAAAGCGCCAGACCCATGTTGTGGTTGCCGTTTTCCGTATTCGTCGAGACCGTCTCAAACGAGGAGATCATGCCGAAATCTTTTCTCAGGTCGTCCACGGTCACTTTCGCCGCGGTCTCCTGCAAAGCAGCCTCTACTTCGCCGCTCGTCTTCTTAAGGAACTGCGCCTTCACGGCGGCAAGCGTTCCGTAAACGTCCAGCTTTTTGCCGTTCACGGCGTCCTCAAACACAAAGTCGCCCGCGTCAAAGTCATAAGAGCCCACGGTCGCGTCCTTAGCCTGCACGACGAAATCGCCGAGTCTTTGCTTTAATTCATTTTCAAAATTCTTGAGCGTCAGGCAATACGTCATTTCGTAGTCGCCCGCTTTTCTCGATTTCAAAAGCCGTGTCAGCGTAATATCCAGCGTATCCACAACGGTCAGCTCGCTGCCCTTTGCGGTCATTTCGGTGTCGCCGCTTTTCACCGTGACGTTGATGTTCGCATACGGCTTTAACGCCGCTGCTCTGCACACCTTTTCGGCTTCCGCGAGCTTCATGCCGGAAATGTCGATGCCGTCCATCGTGGTACCTTCCGCAAACACGGTCAGGTCTTCCGGCTCCGGGGTAGGCGTCGGCGCCGCCGTCGCCGCAGAGTCGGAAGACGTCGGCAGCTTATCGCAGCCCGCAAAGCCCAGCATCAAGACAGCCGCCAAAACTGCGCCGACCGCCGCCGCGCGATATTTTTTCGTTTTATGTCTATACATGAGATCGCCTTTCTGAAAATCCCGGCAGCTTCTCACAGCCGCTTTTCTGTATCGTACCGACTTACTTTTTGCAGATATTCTCTCCTTTTCGCCGGCAAAATACCGGCTGAGAATATTATACCTGCCGCATCTTTTCTTGTAAAGACATACGTTTAAATATGTCTTAAAAGTTTTTGAACGCATGTAGGTTCTCCGCTTACTTTAAGTATACCGCAAAGCCGCAAAAAAGTCTCCAGAAAAATGCAAATTTTCCGCAAATTTCACTCTTTTTTCGGATTTGATTTCTTAATTTCCGCACAATATATGGAAATTCACAAAAAAATGTGATAAACTGGAGCAAAGGACAGGAGGTATCTGAAAATAAGTTTTGATTTTTCAGACACACCCGATGAAAAGGCTATTGAAAAGGAGCGGTATCATGCGCATTTTGATTCTCACCTGTGCCACCGGCGGCGGCCACCTGCGCGCGGCTGCGGCACTTGAAAAATACATACGTGAAACCACCACCCACGAAGTCATTCAAATGGACTTCTTAAAAAGCATCGGCAAGCTGCTCGACAAAACCATTTGCGACAGCTACCTCTTTATGGCAAAGAAGACCCCGTCTCTCTTCGGCCGCCTCTACAAAACAACAAATAAAGATAATCCCCTTGCGGATTTCGTCCCCCGCACAACGGAGCTTCTGGCGCTCCAGCTCTATCCGCGTTTAGCGGAGGTCGCGCCGGACGTCATCATCAGCGTGCACCCGTTCGCAACAGAGATGATCTCCGGTTTAAAGGAGCGCCGCCGCATCACCTGCCCGCTTATCTGCATCATGACAGACTACGGCGTGCACAAGGCGTGGATTGCCCCGAATGTCGACGCCTACGTCGTCGCCTGTGACGACATGGTGAACGACCTGCGCCGTCTCGGCATTCCGAAAGAGCATATCTACCCCTACGGCATCCCGGTGCACGACGTCTTCTTCGACAAGGAAGACCAGGCGAAGCTCCTCACCGAAATGGACCTCGAGCCCGAAGTGCCCACCGTGCTCTTCATGGCCGGCAGCATGGGCGTCTCCAACATTGTGGACCTCTACCGCGGCCTGTGCTCTTCCCCGCTCGATTTACAGATCATTATCATCACAGGCAATAACAAAAAGCTCTATAAGCTCTTTGAAAGCGAAATTCCGAACTCGTCGAAAAAGACAAAGCTTGTCCAGTTCACAACGGAAGTAGAGCGCTTTATGCACGCGTCCGACCTTATCATCACAAAGCCGGGCGGCCTCACCGTCTCGGAAGCGCTCGCATGCAACCTGCCGCTCGCCGTGTTCGACGCCATTCCCGGTCAGGAGGAAGATAACGCCAACTTCCTGCAAACGCACGATATGGGCGTGCGCATCACAAAGGAGAATTTCTCCGCTGTCGTGTCCTCACTCATCGAGCATAAAGAGCGTCTGCGCCACATGCGCGAAAGCTGCCGCACATTCGATAAATCCCGCGCGAACGAGAACATCGTCGCGCTCGCCGTAAGGCTCGCAAAGGAATTTGCCTCGTATAACCCAAACATCTCATTCTCCACGGATAAAGGCGTGTTCAACTTCCGCACCGCCGCCATCATCGTGCAGAACGGCAAGCTGCTCGTCACAAAAGACGACAGCGCAGAGCACTACTACCTCCCCGGCGGCCGCGTCACCATGCGTGAAAAGGCCGAGGACGCCCTCACGCGCGAATTAAAAGAAGAGCTGGGTGTCACCGTCGCGCCGGAGCGCGCCGTGTGGATTGCCCAAAGCTTCTTCACCCCGACAGGCAAAAAGCAGCGTTACCACGAGCTTTGCACCTACTTCACCGTAGACGCTTCCGGCACCGATCTCATCACCCGCGGCGACCGTTTCGACAGCCCGAATGAACCGAGCGTCCACTTCGCGTGGTTCCCGTTTGAAGAGCTGCCGTATATCGATTTAAGACCGGCGTTTTTGAAAACCGAAGTTCAAAATCTGCCGGAGCATACGCAGTTTATTACGATTGGGGATTGACGCACGTTCACCGCAGTACGGCGAGCCGACCACCTACCCCGGTCTCGAAAACCGCATCTCCACGCACCTCGACCGCCTGAACACCGACGCCGTCGGTTCCGGCGAGGTCTACAACGAATACTGGTCGGTGTCCGAAAATTGCGACGCGTCACTCGGCGTCAGCTTTCTCCCCGACGGCCGCTTTTTTGTGGACATCGTCTGCCAAACCCCGCGAACGTAATTTTAGTAAAACTTCAAAAGGACAGCTTCCCCAGAAGCCGTCCTTTTTTCATCTCAAATAAAATTTCAAATTTCGATGCGCCGCGTCACGCTGCACGTGTACGGCGTGAAAAATTTCTGCCAAAAGCGGTTAGCCGTGGGGTTAATCGATTCGCAGTCCACGCCTAAAAGCGGAATGTTTTCCGCTTTTAAAGCCGCTTTCACGTGCTCTAAAAGCCCGCGCATCGCGTTCGTTCCGCGGTGCTTCGGCACGCAGTACGCACCGCAGATATTCCACATGTTTTCAAATTCCGTGGAAAAGTTCTCGCCGTCCTCTGAAATGTCCAAAAACGCAATAACTTCGCCGTCTTTTTCAGCCGTGAATGTGCGCCTGCCGTCCGTTTCCACGCGGTGTAAATATGCCTCCGTCTCTGCGGCGGTCTCCGCCATAAAGCACGGGCTTTGCGCCATGTGCGTTTGCAGGGCACGCCGCAAAATGCACAGCTCGGCGCGCTGCTCACCCGTCCGCTCGGCAAAATGCACCTCCGTTTCGGGCATTTTCCCTCCGCCCTCGGTCGTGCAAATCAAGTCCATGCACCGCTTGCCGAATCCATACTCAAAAAATGCCCGCACCGCGTCTTCGTCGTGTGCGTAAAGCGCGACACCGTGCATTAAAATGCCGTTTCGCACCCACTGCTCCGCCGCGGCGGCGTATAAATTTTGATAAATTCTCGCGCGGTTCTCTTTCACCGAGCCGTGCGCGTGGATGGGTGAAAATGTGCACAGCACATCTTTTCCCGCGCCTATGCCGCCTTGCCATGGGTCGCAGCCGCACAGAAAACCGACAAACTTCCCGCCTTCCAAAGCTGCCACACCTATGCCGTTTTCGGCAAATTCATCGAGCGCCGACACCGCCTCAAACGCGGGCAAGATCGGCACGCTTTCGCGCTCTTCGTTATAATTTTGCAGCGCGAGCGCCTGCGCCGCCTCTGCATGTTCTTTCAAAAATGGTACAATTTTCATTCGGTTCCTCCGTTCGTGTTCGTCTTCTCTTATTCGGCTTAAAAACTACAATTTTCATCGCAATTCCCCCTTAAAAACGAACCCGCAAACGGTGTTCAAAGTACCTAAATCATACCATGTTTACCCTGGCCTGTCAAACCTTATCCCGCATCTCCGTCATACGGTTCCAGTAGCGCTTTGGCATGTGGGTGCGGCGGCACAGGTCGTTCCGTCTGCCCTCAATGCCCACGGTGTCGTAGAACGTGCGCCACATGGCGCGGAATTTCTCCTCCTCCGGCGATTCCGGCGGCAGCCCGATGTGCTCTGCCTGCAAAAATTCCGTCGCGCCGTCTTTATATAATAAAGCAAGCTTATGCGTGCGGTCGAAGATCATGAAATCTTCACCGGAAAAACGGTTGATAAAATGCGGCGCGATAACGGGTAAAACGCTGTTTTTCGGCTCAATCTGCGCGATAAGAACGTCGCCGTACTCCGCAAAGCGCAGAAAACCGAGGTACAAGTGCGCTTCCCGCTCAAGGAACTGCACCGCTTTCGTGACCTTATCGACGGCAGGCTCGGTCAGTCGCCCGCACACGCCGCGCCCGACCTTGTACCCCAACCGCATGAATTCCAGCATACGCAGTTCCTTTTCGGGCATACAGGTAAAAAACGCGCGCTCCAAAAGATCCTGCGCCTCCATGCCCATTTTCTTCGGAATCGACACGCGCACACGCTCGGCACGGCGCAGGTCGGTCTCGATATACTTCGCGCCGAATAAACACGTCTGGTCGGCTTCATCAACGGGCAAAATCGCGACAGGTGTTTCTTTTTCCGCAAAGCTCTCGAACACACAGGAAAGAAAGCCGTTATATGTGCCGTCGTAGTAATACATTACAGTTGTCCGGTCAGACATTTTACCGCGTCCTCCTTTGTGGGGTTGAATAATGAAAGCTGCTCGGGAATTTCGGGCTGTATGCCGCCTTGCGGCAGCCCGCGGTCGCGCAGAATGCCCGCCAAAACCGCCGGTTCGTCTGTGCGCAAACGGCACTGCATTTTACCGTTGCAGGTGATAAAATACGAAGCACGCTTTAAGACGACACCGAGCTTTTTCAGCCCCTCGTGGTCGAGCTTTGCTTGCCGTCTGGCGCGGATGATGCGCTTTGCACTCACCACGCCGATGCCCGGCACGCGCAACAATTTCTCATACGGCGCGCGGTTCACCTCCACGGGGAATTCCTCCGGGTGGCGCACCGCCCAACTGCACTTCGGGTCTAACATAGGGTCGAGGTCGGGCGTTTTTTCGCTCAATAATTCGTCCGCCGTAAAGCCGTAAAACCGCAAAAGCCAATCAGCTTGATATAATCTATGCTCGCGCAGAAGCGGCGGCGCGGTGTCGAGCGCGGGCAGATTTCTGTCCTGCACGACCGGTATATACGCAGAGTAAAATACGCGTTTTAAAGAATACTTGTGGTAAAGTCCTTCGCTCAGCTGCAAAATACGTCGGTCGTTTTCCGGCGTTGCGCCGATGATCATTTGCGTTGACTGCCCACCCGGTACGAAGCGCGGCGCATTTTTATACCGTATGAGATCGTGCGCGTTTTCCTTGATGCCGTCGCGAATGCGCGACATAGGCAGCAGGATGTTTTCCTTCGATTTCTGCGGCGCAAGGCGCTTTAGACTGTCGTTTGACGGCAGCTCGATATTGACGCTCATGCGGTCGGCAAGCAGGCCGAGCTGCTGCAAAAGTGTCTCGTCCGCGCCGGGAATGGCTTTGACGTGAATGTAACCGTTGAAGTGATACTCGTTACGCAGAATATGCAATGTTTCGAGCATTCTTTCGCAGGTGATGTCCGGCGAGCCGAACACGGCGGAGCTTAAAAACAGCCCTTCAATATAATTGCGACGGTAAAAGCTGATGGTCAGATCCGCCAGCTCCTGCGGGCGAAACGTCGCGCGGGGCGTGTCGTTTGAGCGGCGGTTGAGGCAATACGTGCAGTCATAAGCACATATGTTCGTCATTAGCACCTTTAAAAGGGAGATGCACCGGCCGTCACTTGCAAAGCTGTGGCAGATGCCGCACGCGGCGGCAGAGCCGAGCTGCCCCTTTACGCCTGCGCGGTTTACGCCGCTTGAGGTGCACGCCGCGTCATATTTTGCGGCATCCGTTAAAATGCGCAGCTTTTCCATGGTGTCCATTTGTGTGTTCATGCTGTTCTCCCTATCTTAAAGCGCGACGCCCTTGAACGGGTTTTCGACGTGTGTGCGGCGGTTTTCCGCGGCGGACTGAAAGAGGTCTTTGTGCATCACCTTGATGCCGCGATCAATGATGTCGCCACCGTATTTACAGCGCAGAAAATCGACCGTCGTTTCGAGCTTTTGGGCCTTTTGTCCGCGCGCGGCATCTTCAAACAGCGAGCACTGCGACATGCCGAGCGGCACAAGCGACGACACACGCACGCCGATGCTGCGGATGGATTCGCCCGTGTGGTGGGCGCGGAAAAGGCCGTAGGCTGCGTCGAAAATGCTTTTGGAATCCGCCACGGCGGTGTCCAGCATCTTTTGGCGCTGGTAGGTCTCGAGGTTATATTTGCGCACGGAAAGCTGCACGTTGTAGCCGCAAAGGCCCTTTTCGCGCAATCTTTGTGCGACGCTTTCGGAGAGCATGTAGAGCTCTGCACGAATTTCGCCGTCGTCTTTTAGGTCGTGCACGGCGGTGGTGCTGTTGCCGATGCTTTTGACCTCCTCGTGCTCGTTCACACGGCGCACGGGCGACCTGTCTTCGCCGTTTGCGTACATACTTAATTGCTCGCCCGCCTTGCCGAATAATCTTTTTAACAGCTTTCGGTCGGCTTTTGCGGCGTCGCCGATGGTGTAGATGCCGTATTTTCTGAGCGCTTCCTGCGTCGATTTGCCGACGAACAGCAGGTCTGCCGCCGGAAGCGGCCACACGAGCTCTTTAAAATTCTCGCGCGTGAACTCCGTTACGGCATCCGGCTTTTTATAGTCGCTGCCGAGCTTTGCGAAAATTTTGTTGAACGACACGCCGATTGACACCGTGAGCCCGAGCTCATCTTTGACGCGCGCGCGAATTTCCTCCGCAATCTCGCGGCCGCTGCCGAACAAGCGGCGGCTGCCGGTCACGTCGAGCCAGCACTCGTCTAAGCCGAAGCTTTCCACCATGTCGGTGTACTGCATGTAGATCTCCTTTGCAAGGCGCGAATACTTTGCGTAGCGCTCAAAATGTGGCGGGACGAACTTGATGCCGGGGCATTTGCGCTCCGCTTCCCACAGAGCTTCCGCCGTTTTGACGCCTTTGGCCTTCGCGAGCATATTTTTCGCGAGGACAATGCCGTGGCGACGCTCTTTATCGCCGCCGACCGCCATGGGAATATCTTTCAGCGACGGGTCATAAAGCGTCTCCACAGAGGCATAAAAGTTATTCATATCGATGTGCAGAATGACCCGATCCACGGCTTTTGCCTCCTTTCGACGTGTTGCGAACATGCGTTCTCTATGCTCTTATTATAGAACATGCGTTCTGATTTGTCAAGCGGTAAATACCGGAAAAAGCGCGTTTTGAAAAAGATGTCCGCTTGTGTCCTGTGATGTTCTGCTTCTGAAACCGCAGAGATTTATGCACAATTTGTTACCTTAGTGTTACCCTAAGAACAAAGTGTAAACTTAGTGTGAAAGAAGTTTCGGTTTTCTTGAAAAAAAGTTTTTCGCGCATTATACTTTTAACTGTGAAATTTTATTTTTAACCTTATCTCTATACCCTCATTTCTAAGGAAGTGTTTTTATTTGTTTCTTGAAAAATTGAGAAGATTTATGTACGGCCGGTACGGCACGGACGAACTGAACCTTGTTTTGATGATCCTCGGTATCATCGTGATGTTCCTTTCGCGCATTTTCTGGTTCTGGCCGCTCGCAATTATTTCTTACGCGCTTTATATCTATGCGCTGTTCCGTATGTTCTCGCGCAACATCCCCGCGCGGCAAAAAGAATACTATTCTTTCTTAAAGGTATGGACACCGGTGCAAAAATGGTTTAGAATTAAGAAAACGGCTTTTCGCGAGCGCAAGCAGTACAAATACTTCCGCTGTCCGGGCTGTCGCCAGCAGCTGCGCGCACCGCGCGGACGCGGTAAAATTCTTGTCACCTGCCAGCGCTGCCACAAGCAGTTTAAACAAAAGACCTGATTAGGGCAAGGAGTTTGAAAACCATGAAAGTTGCAATTTTAGGCACCTGGCACGTCCACACCAAAGAGTACACCACGAGTGTACTGAATAACCCGAATGCGGAAGTCGCCGTCGTTTGGGACAATGACGCAGAGCGCGGCAAGAAGTTCGCCGATGAAATGAACCTTCCGTTCAACGCAGACCTCGACGCTGTACTTGGCGACGAGAGCATTGACAGCGTGGTCATCTGCACTGCGACCTGCGACCACCCGGAGATCATGATGAAGGTGACGGCGGCGAAGAAGAACATCTTCACCGAGAAGGTGCTCACCATCGACCCCAAGGACGCAGAGAAGGTCGCCGAGGCTGTGAAGGCTTCCGGCAAGGTATTTACGATCTCTTATCCGCACCGCACGTTCCCGACGCTGCGCGCGGTAAAAGCTTTGATGGACAGCGGCAAGCTGGGCCGTGTGACCTACGCACGCGTGCGCAACGTACACAACGGCAGCTCTGCAAACTGGCTTCCCCCGCATTTCTACGATAAAGCACAGTGCGGCGGCGGCGCAATGATAGACCTTGGCTCACACCCGATGTACACGCTTTACTGGCTGCTGGGAGAGCCGAAATCCATTACCTCCACGTTCACGCAGGTGACGAACCGCGGCGTTGAGGACAATGCGGTTTCCGTCATCGAATTTGCAGACGGCAAGATCGGCGTTTCCGAGACCGGCTTTGTCTCCGAGTGCAACCCGTACACACTGGAAGTGAGCGGCACGGACGGCGCTGTGATGGTACACGGCGACAGCGTACAGTGGGGCGGCAAGGCGACCGAAGGCAAGTGGGTAGACCTTGAGCTGCCGGAAAAGGAGCCGCTGCCGATCGACCAGTGGATCGATGCTGTTGTAAACGGCAAGCCGTCTCCGTTCACGATCGACGAGGCTGTGATGCTGACCCGTTTGATGGACGCTGCTTACAAGGCATTTGAGACCGGCGCAAAGGCGACGTTCTGATTTTAATTCTTAAATAAAAAACTCTGAGCACCCGCCGCGCGCATTTCCGTGTGCGGCGGGTCATTTTTAGGGCGAAGCCTGCGGTATCGCCTTAACGTGTATTGGAAACCGGAGGGTCATTGTGGAAAAAGAAAACCATTCTGCAGAAAAGAAACCGATGCGGGAATACACCCCGTGGGACTATGTAAAGCCCGGCATTGCCATTGCCGCCTTTGCGGTAGGGCTGATTTTCGTACTGTTCAAGTTCGATGCGGTCTCTAAGGTGGGCGGCGTGCTCTTTAACGCGGTGAGCTCGTTTATTCTGGGCCTTTTTATCGCGTACATTTTAAATGTGTTTTTGAATCTGTTTGAGAACACGGTGTTCGGAAGGCTCACACGCAGTGACAACAAGGTGTGGAAAAAGCTGAAGCGCCCGGTATGCGTGGCGCTTTCCTATGCGGTGATCGTGCTCATCCTCCTCGCCATCACGCTGTATGTTGTGCCGGAGATTTTCAAGTCTTTAGAACTCATCGGCGAGACGGCACGCGTGAATATTCCGGTGTATGTAGACCAGATTGCCAAATGGGCTGACGAGCTTTCCAAGCAGTTTGACCTTGATTTTTCCACGATGGTGGATTCGTTGAAGAACTTCAACTGGTCTTCGATTTTATCGGGCGCAACGGAGTTTACGACGAACTTTTTCAGCTCGCTTGTGAACGTAACCGTGAATGTGGCGAGCGGCATTTTCACGTTTGTGCTCTCCGTTATCTTCTCCGCGTACTTCCTGACGAGCAAGGAGAGCCTGCTGCTTTCCTTAAAGCGTGTCTCCTATTCCCTGCTGCCGAAAAAGGTGGTGGCAACGCTGGCAGATATTGCGGTAACCTCGAACAACGTGTTTTCTTCCTTTGTGCGCGGCCAGCTGACGGAGTGTGTCATTTTAGGCTGCCTGTGCTTCATCTGCATGTCTCTTATCGGGTTTGACTACGCGCTGCTCATCTCGTGCATTGTGACGATCACTGCGTTGATACCGATTCTCGGCGCGTACATCGGCTGCGGCATCGGCGCGTTTTTGCTGCTGATCGTAAACCCCATGGATGCTGTATGGTTCGTCATCTTCTTCATCTGCCTTCAGCAGTTTGAGGGCAACCTCATTTACCCGAAGGTCGTGGGCTCGACCATCGGTCTGCCGGGCGTGTGGGTGATGACCGCCGTGACGATCTTCAGCAATTTGTTCGGCATTTTGGGCATTATTCTCGGCACACCGATTGCAGCGGTTCTATACACGGTGATGCGCCGCGTGACAACGAACCGCCTTGCGGCGCGCGGGCTTTCAAACGCTGATTTAGAACCGGGCAAATACCCATATCTGGAAAACTCTCACTACGCGGCGGGGTATTCTAAGGGCCGCCCGCTGTGCGCCCCCGTTTTGGAACGCGCGGCAAAGAAAAAGGAACAGGGTAAAAAGCCGCTGTTCCCAAAGTTTAAAACGAGCAAGAAAAAGTGATTTTTCGGCGCTGTACGGGAACCCTTACAGCGCTTTTTATATGCCAAAAGGCATACGGCAAAGCGTTTTTCGCTTACCGTATGCCTTTTGTTTTGCGGAAATTAAAGCGCTGCGATGACTTCCACTTCGACGAGGACGTTCTTCGGCAGGGTCTTGACGGCAACGCAGGAGCGTGCCGGCTTTTCTGTGAAATACTTGCCGTAGACGGCGTTGAACGCGGCGAAATCGCCCATATCGGCGAGGAAGCAGGTGGTCTTCACGGCGTTTTCAAACGTGGTACCGGCTTCTTCGAGAACGGCGGCGAGGTTCTTCATGACCTGCTCTGCCTGCTCGGTGATGTCTGCACCGTGGATGTCGCCCGTTGCGGGGTCGATCGGAATCTGACCGGAGGTGAAGAGCATATTGCCGCAAACGATGGCCTGCGAATACGGACCGATGGCTGCGGGGGCTTTCTTTGTATCAATTTTCTTCAGCATGATATAACTTCCTTTCGTCACACGGCATCACGCCGCGTTTATATTCATCATAGCGATTTTTGGTGTTTTCGTCAAGTTTTGCTTTTTACTCGGCGAGGGCGTAGAATGCTTCGCTGTATTTTTCGGAATCGTCCGCCATGATGAGCAGGACAAGGTCGCCGACGCTTTCCACGCGCACGTCGTTCGGATTGACATCCACGCAGATCCACTTGGCGGGGTTCGCGCTGCGGCGGATCTCCGCTTTCAGCTCGTCGATGTCGGTACCGTCCTTGACACGCATGAGGCAAACGGAAAACGCGATGGCATTGATGAACGGCTCGCTCGCGACGGCTTCTTCAAAATCGAGGTTTTCTACGCCGAAGTAGTACGCAGACTGGTCTTTCGGAATCTCGACCGTGCCGACGCTGTTTTTGAGAAAATCGCGCTGCTCGTCATCGACATCTACGGTGTCATACAGGCGGTCTATAATCTCTGGCAGCGTGCCCGAGATGGTTTTGCCGCTGTCTGTTGTGCTATTTCCGCTGCCGCAGGCGGCGCAGGCGAAAAGCAGTGTGAGCGCGAGCAGGAGCGCCGTAAGCTTTTTAGGTTTTCTCATGGTAAATTTCCTTTCCGGTTTTAAAATCGAAGGGGAAGTTTAGTATTTTGTGGCGTAGTAGTCGATGGCTTCATCGATGGTGCCGTCAAACACGATCTTTCCGTTTTTCATCACGACACCGCGGGTGCAGAACGCTTTGGCAATCTCCGGCGAATGAGTGACGAACAGAAGCGTGATGTCGCCCTGCATGATCTCCTTCACCTTTTTGGTGCACTTATCGCGGAACGCGCGGTCGCCGACGGACAGCGCCTCATCGACGATGAGGATTTCCGGGTTGATGTTGACGCAGATGGAAAAGCCGAGGCGCGCTTTCATACCGCTGGAGTACGTGCGCACAGGCTGGTCAATGTATTCTTCGAGCTCCGCAAAATCAATGATGGCAGGCTCGAGCTTTGCGATGTCTTCATCGTTAAGGCCCAAAATGCGGCCCTTGAGGTAAATGTTTTCGCGGCCGGTAAATTCCTGGTCAAAGCCGCTTGTGAGCTCCAGAAGCGCGCTGACGACGCCGTTGACGTAAATTTCGCCGCTTGTGGGAAACGTGACGCCGGTGATCATTTTAAGCATGGTGGATTTGCCCGCGCCGTTGCGTCCTAAAATGGCGACGGCTTCGCCGCGCTCGACGGTGAGGTTCATATCGACGACGGCGTGCTTTGTTTTGTGCGGCACGCTTTTGAAAAACAGCCCCAAAAGGCGACGGCGGCTGCTTGTATACAGTCTGTACGTTTTGCAGACATTTTTAAAACGGATGGCAATGTTGTTTTGTTCGCTCATGCTTTTGCCCTCCTTACAGTACGTCTGCCATTTCGCTGCGGGTGCGGCGGTAGCTCCAGATGCCGAGTGCGTAAATGACGACGAGCCAGACGGCGAAATACAAAAGGCGCTTCGGCTGGTCAAAGAACCACGTGTGGTAAATGAAGCAGTTGCGGTAGCCGTTGCACAGGAACGTGACGGGATTCAGCATCAAAAGCTTATGTGCGAGGCCCTTGTGCATGGTATCGACCTGGAAAAGTACGCCGGAAAGCCAGAACACCGCCGTGACGAACGATTTGACGAGGTTTGAGAAATCGGTGCTGATGGCGGCGATGGGCGCGGCAAACATAGCCCAGCCGGTGAAGAACAGGAAATTGCACAGCATGTAAAACGGCAGCTGCACAAGGTAGATGGTCAATTCGTTGCCGGTGATAACGAAGATGAAGATGGTGATCATCATCAAGATGAGGTGCACAGAGAATTTGGAGATGCTGGTAAACGTCGGAATGGTGGAGACCGGGTATTTCATCTTGGTGACGAGATAGCGGTTTCGCAAAATACACTCGGTGCCAAGCGTGAGCATTTCGCTCATATAAAACCACGGCACGATGCCGCTGATGAGCCACAGCACGAACGGGTAGCCCTCGATATCGCCGCCGCGGCGCAGGCCGATGGCAAATGCGAACCAGTAAACGAAAATCGTGACAAGCGGCTTGATGATGGCCCAAGACCAACCGAGTGCGGACGCACGGTATGTGCGGCGCAGGTCGGAGCCCGCAAGCTTAAAGATCTGTTTTCGGTAATCGATGTGATCCCGAACGATGGTGACGATGGTTTCACCCACCGAAGGTCTGGTGGATTTGATTTCAAAAGATGAGGCCATACAGGCCGCACCTCCTTTCCCGCGCAGCGCGCGTACCTAAAAAGGCATTCCGGAAATATGGTGAATAGGATAGGCTTACTGCCCGGCCTTCTTCCAGTCCGCAGGCAGTATCGCTTTTGCTATTATACACGTTTTGCGGGAAAAATCAACCGTTTTCGACACGCGGCGCGGCGATGCACACGGCATCCTTGACGCAGCGGATGACGGTATCGATGCCGCCTGCGGCGTATTCGCCGTCGATTGACCAATCAAAGCCCGCTGCGGCATGCAGGCGGAACGTACTCGCGGAAGCGAAATCGATGTGCTTGTCCGAAAAATCGTTGTTTTTGAGCGCCAGAATGAGGCGGTGCAGGTCAGGGAGCGTTTCCGGCTTGCGAATGAGAAGCATCTCGAGCTTGCCGTCGTTCATATCGACGCTGTTTTCATCGTATTTCAGCATACCGCCGATGGAAAGCGAGTTGCTGAACGCGCCGAAAATGTACGCGCCCTCGAAAAATTTGCCGTCTGCCGTGACGGTGAGGGGCGTGGCGTCGAGCGCGTGGAGGTCCTTCATACCCTCTAAGACATACGCGAAGTGGCCCAAAAGGCGCTTCATGGTGCGCGGCGTGGCGTAGGAGCACTTTGTAAATAAGCCGAACGACGCGACATAGGAAAAATAGCCGTCGCCGAATTTGCCGGCATCAATGAGGCGGTCTTCTGTTTCCGTAAAGCTCTTACAGGGATCTAAAAGATGCTTTTGAATGCCGAGCGTCTGGGCAAAATCGTTTGTGGTACCGGCGGGCAGATATGTGATGGGCGTGCGCAGCGCGCGGTGCAGCATGCCGTTTAAGACGGCGTTTAATGTGCCGTCGCCGCCGAGCACGACGACGCGGGCATAGTCGTTTTCTGCGAGCTTTGCGGTGTAGCCGCTTCCGTTTTCCGTTTCGGTCGTTTCAAAGCGGTCAACGGCGGCGCCGTTTTCTTTCAGCCATGCTTCAAGCTTATCGGCGGTATGCTCGCCGCCGATGCGGCCGGAAACGGGATTGACGATCATTAAAATGTGCGCGCCGCGTACCGGCTCGTATTCCAAATTTTTATCCATTTCTCTCACCCTTTACGCACAAATTTACATTAAATCAACGCGACATTTTCCAGCATGTTCCCATTATTTTCCAAAAGCCGGTGAAGCCCGATTCCATGGGCGTTCCCGGCTTTTCGCCTTTCGGTGACGTTCACATGTCTTTCCGTATTCCGCCGCGTCTCGATGCCCGTGAGTAGTAAAACGAGTAGTAAAACGCGTTCTTGCTACGCCGCGACGCGTCGCATCTCCTCCGCAGCCGTGCAGCCGTCCATGTGGGCGTAGTACCCGAGCGTCATCTTGATGTCCTTATGGCCCATGATGTATTGCAGCGCCTTCGGGTTCATGCCCGCCTTCGCCATTTCCGTGCAGAACGTGTGGCGCAGCGTGTGAGGTGTCATGCCCTCGGGAAGCTCCACGTACCCGCTCTTCGCGCACTTGCGCCTCAGCCCCCTGAACACCCGGTCGTAATCACCGCCGACCCTCGGCAGTCCGTCCCTGTTGAGGAAGATGAAGCTCGTGCGCCCATCGACGTTCAGGGGCTTCGCCTTCGGCCTCGATGCCATGACATGCTCGAACGCGGCCATCACCTCGTCGGTCATGTAGATGTAGCGCCTGCCGCTCTCCGTCTTAGGCTCATCGACCCGGTATCCCCCGCCGACCGCGCGGGCGAGCTGGTGGTCCACGAAAATCACCCTGTTCGTGAGGTCGATGTCCGCCTCGGTCAGCCCGCACATCTCCGAAATGCGAAGGCCCGTCCCGAGGAGGATGACCACCTCGTCGGTGTACCTGTGGTAAACGGCATCCGACCGCATGAAACCGAGCAGCGCGTCCACCTGCTCCCGACTCAGCGGCTCCCTCTCCACCACGTCCCTCTTGATGACGGTCGCGAGCTTGAAATCGAACGGGTTCTTGCGTATGCAGTCATCGGCTATCGCCAAGTAGAACGCCGCCTTGAGCGACCGCTTGTGATTGGAGATGGTCGAGTAGGCGAAGCCTTTGGACTTCATGCGCTGCGCCCATTCCTTCGCGTCGGACGGCTTCACGCCGCCTATCTCCCTAGACCCGATGGAATCCTCTGAGAGGATTCGCATGAGCTGCGCCCTCGACCTCTCCGTCCCCTCGCGCACGTCGAGGCGGCATCTCGTGAACTTCGCGTAGAGCTGGCTGACCGTCATCTTCTTGCCGATGGGGTCTATCCCGTCCTCAAGGTCACGCCGAACCTCCTTCTCCCTTTCGCGCAGCGGCCTGCACGGCCTCTTGCCCGCTGGGAGCCTGTCGGTCTCCACCAGCCGCCATGAGTAGATGAACTTCGGCTTTTTGTCCCTGTCGAGGTACTTGAATACGTAGAGGCCGTTGGACCTCTGGCTCTCGCCGGTGTTCAGTACCCTATTCCTGTTGTCCCGTCTTTTCTGTGACATCCATATATCGCTCCTTCCATATGGAAAGAGCCTTGGTATGCTACTTCTAGTATAGCATATCCAAGGCTCTTTTTCATCCTCTAAATCACGTCAGTCGAGTCGATGAAACTCTCGAACTTCTTCCTCTTAATCTGGACGCGGTTGCCGTTCATTATCAACCAGTTAGGAGCTGGCTTCTCATCAGCGAGCCTGCGCAGCTTCCCTTCGCCGATTCTGAAATACCGTGCCGCCTCCTCGATAGTCAGCGTGTACTTCTCCCAAATGGGAATATCCTTCACTGCCATGCAAATCACCTCCTTTCTGCTTTTCCTCATGTCGCCCATCCTTTGAATGTACCGATAGGGCCAATCGGACGCGGAGCCTTCGATTGGCTTGGTCGCCGTACATCGGAGGGGCAGGTGCCGTCAAGCCCGTGAGCCGCGTTCGCGGTGCGTCAGCAGGCTTTACGGGGTATCGCGCCCCTCTGATAATCGAATCACCCGAGCGAGCGTTAGACCTCGAACCGCAACATCGCGGCGAGCAGCTTTCCTTGGAGCTGCGTCTTTCGCAGGGTATCGACCCCGTACTCGACGCGCCCGGACTCATCGAGGAAGGCGTGCGTGCAGAGCTGGTCCATATAACCGTCGAAGTAGGCGAGGACCTTCTGCATGGCCTCGGAGTCGCCCGAGACCGCCGCGACCATGACCTCATAGCTCATCATCGCCAATCACCTCCTCTAAACGCGCCCTCAGCGCGAGGAGCGCCTTCGAGCGCCTGAATTGGACCGTGGAGCGAGGGCACCCCAGCTCCTCGGCGATGCGCCTGTCCGTCCACTCCGCGAAGTAGTAGAGCAGGACGATGGCTTGGTCGCCTTTGGAGAGGCCATGGATGGCACCGGCGAGAACGGTGTCCATCACCACGACCTCCCGACCGACCACCTCGAACACGACCTCCTCCGATATGAGGTCATCGGGTGAGGCCAGCCTGTTCAGCTCGCTCTCGTGCATGTCGGAGAACACGGTCTCCCATCGCGCCTCACGCGCCTGCTTGCGGATGATGTCCGTCCTCGCGTTGCGAAGCGTCCTTCTGCAATAGGCGCAGAACATCTTGACTACCGCCAGTTTCTCTTCTTCTGAAATCATCGTGATTCCTCCTTTCCACAAGGAACACGATACGCCGCCGGTCATTTGCCGGGGAAAAAGGTTCTCAGAAGGAGAGATATGTAGAAAACGTGGAGACGCTTTACTTTCAGGCACCGTACTGGACTGAAAAAAATGAGCGACGATTACCGTAGATTACCTCTGATGGCGTTAGATGACATCCGATGCACACCATCTGCCCTCTTCCACCTCCCGCATTGGCAACCCTCCGCCCCGTCTGCGTGTATGGGATGTGGGGCACCGACGTGGTGCTCGGATATAATGCGGCGAAAGGGGTGTCGGGACATCCGCGCCCCGCTGCGTCCACGAGTAGAAAGGAAGAAGACCATGGCGCAAGATTTTGGAGACGACGTAGGCGAGATGCTATTCATCCGCCTTCTCGGACGCTATTGCGAGAAAGCAGCCGGTATCGTGTTGAAAGCGTCCCTTACGGATGCCGTGCAACGCTATCATCAACAGAAACTCGAACTTGAGGGAAAGTCTAAGGAAGAGGCGGCGGCTGAGGCCGAGGTCTTGGCAAAGCGCCCGCAGGTTTGCGTTCCGTTCGGCGATGCGACCCGCGCATCCTACTTCGCGAAGGTCTGCCAAGACAACGGGGTCGGCGCATTCGCCTTCTCCGATGGCAAGGGAAACGGCTATGTCAGCTTCGCGAAGGATGATGTCGCCAAGGTTCAGGACTGCGTGCCGCAGTTCTCCAAGGTCATGACCTCCCTCAAGTACCGAGAAATCAACGACCTCCTTGAGAAGGCCGAACCTGTGCCGCAGGAAATGTTCGATAAACTCGAACAGATGGACCTGCCCGACATCGACAAGAACCTGTATGAGCATGATGTGACCCTCTTCCCGGTTCAGGTCGAGGTTGACGGCAAGAACGAGATGTGGACATTTGCTGAGCAGGACACGAAGAACCTCGACATCGACGCGCAGGTGAACGTGTCCAACCAGAGCGCCGAACATATGAAGGAGATGGTGGGCAAGGAGTTCAGCGGTGTCACCATCCGCGCGGTCGGCGAGCCGTATCAGGTCAAGGCGATGGAACTTCACGAAAATGCCGAAAAGGGGCACGCCGATAAGGGTGAACCTGATGTGGGACACAATGAACGTCAAGGCCATGACCTCGCCAACGACCCGTACTCCCATACCGACCTCATCCGCGATAAGGTGCTCGCGGCCCGCGAGCAGTGCCGCGACTTCGAGGATTTCAAGGCGATACTCGCCGAGAACGGCATAGGCACCCGCTTCAATGACGAGGGGGAGTTGCAATTCTACGAGGGCCGTCTTGGCGAGAACGGCGAAATGCTCGATTTCGTTAATGGCACGGACTGGCCGGTCAATGCAAAGACCCTTGCGGGTGACAAGTACCAGTGCGATGCCACCCTCGATTGGTTCGAGAAGAACACTCCCAAGGAGCCGAGTGGCATAGACTCGCTCAACCACGCTCATTCGCCCATCCCACCGCAGAAGGACCTGAACCTCATCTGCAACGCTGTGCGCAGCGACCTTGAGGAGCGCGGTATCCAGACACTCGACCGCGCGGATGGCAAGATGGGGTTCGTCGTGGACATTGACTACAAGAAACAGGTAGTAGATGCCGTCGAGAAGCACTTCCCCGGACACACCCCGGAAGAACTCGGTATCATCCTCGAACCGCACCACGACATCGGTTCAATGACCATGGATGCTCAGGAATCGCAGGTGACCGATGGTTCCCTCGACATGAACGGCTCGACCCCCGACATCAATCAGGGCATCGAGTCCCATGACGGCATGGACACGATGGTGAGCACGCTGCGCGTCGAACGTGAGCAGAACGGCACCGAGGTTTCACCATCCATGGTGCGTGAGCAGTCCAACCGGAGCCGCGAGGGTTACAACCTCAAGTCCAAGGCCGATGAGAACCGCGCCGCGAGCAAGCAGCTCTCGCAGACCAACGACTCCCCCGACCGCGACATCTCCGACAAGTTCCAGCAAGAGCGCTAGAAGGGAGCCTGATATGACCCACATGAACGAGTACCTGCCGGAGCGCCTTGCAGCGAACCCCTTGCAGGCCATGGAGTCCGACAGCGACATCGAGGCCATCGCCGATGCGGTGATAAGCGCCAGCGTTCTGCGCGATGAGTGCGACGGGGACGCGGCTTTCAAGAACAGCGCGAGGCAGCTCCTCTACGCCTGCCTCGGCTACCTGCGCGATTGGTGCTCATATGAGCAGCGGACGGTCGGAAACCTCAAGGCGCTCCTCGACGCGGCGCATCCCTCCGCACCGGGTTCAGCCGCCACCGACCTCGGGGACCTGTTCTACGAGATAGAGTCTGGCTGCAAGCGCGTCATCAGCGCGGACGGCATCACCATGAGTTGGGAGCCGACGGCACTTGAGCGCAACGACGGCACGTGCCCCCGCGACACCAACGGCATCCGCCCCGAGGACGATTTCTGCCTCGGCTGCTACAAGCGCTTCGCGCAGGGCACCGCGCCGACCACCCGAGCCTCCATCGCCGTCTCGCTCTCCCGCGCCCTGCCGGGACGCGAGGGTTAGGAAGGAGGGTCGCTTATGGCTCAAGGCAAGGGAAACCCTGAAATCAACAAGAAGGTCGCGACCTCGGCTCTGGTGACGCTGTTGGTCTCCGTCGTAGGTTTCTATCTTGGCAATCGTTATTGGGAGGCGGTGGCGTCCCTCGGCGGGCAGTTCTTCGAGCACTGGGGAGATGGTTTCGCCCTCATGTGGTCCCTCATCGCCGAGAACCCGGCGCACATCGACATGTCACCCAACGCCATGCTGGCGGGCCTGACCATGTGCGTACTCGTCTGGCTCTTCTGGCTGCGCTACGTCGCCTTCGTGGGCAACTTCCGCGCCGGTGAGGAGAGCGGTTCGGCACGCTGGGGCACGCTCAAGGAGGGCAAGCAGTTCCGCGACCTCACCACGGAGGACAACAACCTCATCTTCACGCAGAACTTCGGTCTCGCCCTGCACCGCCCCAAGTTCAACCCCGAACTGGACCGCAACCTGAACGTGCTGGTCGTGGGCGGCTCTGGCTCCGGCAAGACGTTCAACTACGTCACTCCGAACATCTGCCAGCTCAACACGAGCTACTTCATCACCGACCCCAAGGGCACGCTCCTCAAGGACGCTGGGTTCCTGTTCACGGACAACGGCTACAAGGTGAAGTCCTTCAACACCATCAACCTCGATGAGTCGATGCACTACAACCCGCTCAAGTACGTGAAGACGGACACCGACATCCTGTCGTTCGTCAACTGCTACATCATGAACACCAACGGCGACGGAAAGGCGGGTGACCCCTTCTGGGAGAACTCCGAGAAGATGCTGTACACCTCCCTCATCGCCCTCTTGCGCGACTGGTTCCCGCCGGAGGACTACAACCTTTCGAGCCTGCTGACGCTGCTCTCCATGGCCGAGGCCCGCGAGAACGATGAGAACTTCAAGTCCCCGCTCGACCTGCTCTTCCTCCAAATCGAGGAGGGCAAGCGCTACATCCCGTACGAGGACGGCGCTCCCGCGCCGTCGATGGGCATCTCCGGCCTCTCCCGCAGCTTCGGCACGAGCGCGACGGGCGACTCGGACTGGTCGTGGGAGCCGACCAACCTCAAGCGCAACTCCGATGGCGTGCGTCCCGCCGACTGCGGCGGTCTTTCGCCCGATGAGGACTTCGCGCTGATGAACTACAAGAACTTCAAGGTCGCGGCGGGCAAGACCCTCAAGTCCATCATCATCTCCTGCAACGTGCGCTTGGCCCCTATCGCCACCGCCGGTGTGCGCAGCCTTCTCGAATACGATGAGATGGAGCTTGACACGCTGGGCGACCCGGACGCGAAGGTGGCGGTCTTCGGCATCCTCTCGGATACCGACAAGACGCTCTCCTTCCTGTTCGCCATCATGATGTGGCAGTGCATCGACCAGCTCTGCCGCAAGGCGCTCACCGACTACGGCGGCAAGCTGCCGACACCGGTCCATTTCATCTTCGACGAGTTCGCGAACATCGGGACCATCCCGCAGATTGAGGAGACCATCGCCGTCACGCGCTCCCGCAACATCGGCATCACCATCATCCTGCAATCCATGTCCCAGCTCGAATCGAAGTACGACAAGAAGGCGCAGACCATCGTGGACTGCTGCGACTCCACTCTGTTCCTCGGCGGCAAGTCGAACTCCACCAACAAGGAAATCGCGGAGATGATTGGCAAGCAGACCATCAACCAGATGACCTATGGGGAAAGTACAGGGCAGTCAGGTTCAGCATCTAAGAACTTGCAGATACAAGGTCGCGACCTCATCGACGCGGCGGAAATCGGCAAGATGAGCCGCAGGAAGGCCATCCTGCTCATCGCTGGCACCAACCCACTCATGGACGACAAGTTCGACCCGCACACCCACAAGCGCTACTGCTACATCGTGGACAAGCGCAACCCGAAGCGCCTGCATGACAAGCCCTTCGATTTCAAACGCTACTTGGAGGGCGGATGCGAGCCGTATGACGACCATGATGACGGCGATACCGGCGAGAAGCGGTGATTTTCCGAGCCGCCCTTGCAAACGGTTATAATCTACGTGACTCGGCGGCGCATCCGCTTCCGGCGGTGCGCCGCACATGCGGCTCACAGGCAAGAAAGGAGAGGACGGTGAAAGGACATTGGAAGAACTCGTCAGGCTCGCCGCGAAGCCCATCGCCTACATAGGTTGCACGGTCATCTTCCTCGGCCTCCTTTACCTCGGGATGAATCTGAGGGACGGGGCGAGGGCGGGAGGCGGCGAACTTCGGAAGGCCATCGCCATGATTGCCGCCGGTGCCGCCGTGACCGGGTTCGCGGCCATCTACGGCTTCACAGGCTTTTAGACCAAGTGGAGACCCGCCATCAATCAACCAATCCAGAAAGGAAGTAAACAACTATGCTCGATAACGCAGTGAACATGCTCACGCAGGGCGTGACGTTCCTCGGCGGCGTCCTCGTCGTCTTTGGACTTATCAACCTCGGTATGACCATCAAGGACGGTATGCAGGGCGGTGGCGGCCAGCTCAGTGGCGCAATCGCCATGATTGTCGGCGGTGCCATCGTCGTCGGTGCCGCCATCTACTTCGGCCAGCTCAACACCGGTTGGGCGGGCGGACTCTAGGAAAGGGGCGGTGCCTATATGCTATCCGTAGCGGTACATAAGGACATCGCCGAGTACCAGCCCAAGGTCGTGGGCAAGATGACCGGGCGCACCCTCGCGTCAATCGCGGGGGCGCTCGGTTGCTCCGTCCTCACCGGCCTCTACATCTACTTCGTGTTGGGCTGGAACGTCGGCGACAACATGATGCTCATCTACGCCGTGAGCCTCCCGTTCTGGTGCTGCGGCTTCATCCGCCCGAAGGGGATGCCCTTCGAGCAGTTCGCCGCGCTCTGGCTCAAGGCGAACTTCGGCGTGGAGCGCATCTTCTACGTCCCATCTATGCAACTCAGCGGTCTCATCGGCTCGCCCGATGGGAAGAACGTCAAGAAAGGAAGGGTCTATGGGAAACACTATCGAAAGCAATGCGCCCTCAAGGGAATCGAAGCCTACTCCCCCCGTGCAGGACGCGTCATCGGCTGACACCGAGGCGAACTTCGACATCGAGCAGTTCGTCCACACCTCCGGGGAGGGGTTCGGCAACGACCGCCCCATGGATGCCGATAACGGCTCGGTCGATGTGGCGGCGCTCGGCTCCGTCGCCGGTACCCCTGTCGTTGCGGGCAAGAAGATGTCCCGCAAGGAAAAGAAGCAGGCCAAACGGGAGGTCGCACGCCTCAAGAAGGAGGCGAAGCTGGCCGAGAAGGAGGCCCGCAAGAGCTACACGTCCGTGAAGTCCCAACTCAAGGACCGCGACAAGGAACTCACCTCGAAGACGGTGGACGCACGCCGCAAGCGCGAGGGCGCGAAGGACGTGGTGAACTACATCGGCTACAACCGCATGTACCAAGACGGCATCTGCGAGGTCGAGGAGGGCCTGTTCTCCTCCTCCATCTCCTTCGGCGACACCAGTTACCACTCCGTGCGCGACGAGCAGCAGAAATCCATGTTCTCCGCGCTCACGCGACTGTATGACCAGTTCGGCGCGAACACGCTGGTCCAGATGAGCGTCATCAACACGCCGCTGCTCAAGGAGGAGGTCGGCAACCGCAAGTTCTTCGATGTCGCCCGTCAGGGAAACGACGCCGCCCGCAACGACGCGCAGGTGTTCAACGACATCCTGAACGACAAGGTGCGCGAGGGCGTGTCCAACATCCGCCGCAACCGCTACCTGACCTATTCGGTCACCGCCGAGACGGCGGACGACGCGGCACGTCAGCTCTCCCGCATCGAGACGGAATCCAGCCGCATCTTCAACTCCATGGGGTCGAAGGCCCACCTGATGAACGGCACCCAGCGGTTGTCGGTCATCCATTCGCTCCTGAACCCCTACAAGCCGTTCTACTTCGACTACCAGAAGGACATCTCCGCCAAGCGCGTGCAGACCACCAAGGACTGCATCGCCCCGACGCAGATTGACTGGCGACCGGACGGCATGTTCAACGACTGCTTCAAGCTGGATAACGGCGTGTACGGTCAAGTCCTCGTGATGAAGAAGTTCGGCTCCGAGCTTTCCGACCGGGCACTTGCCGACATCGTTGACCTGCCGCTCCCCATGGCGGTCACGTGGTTCGTGCAGCCCATGGACAAGTCCAAGGCCATCAACTTCGTGCGCACCCGCAGCGCGTGGATTGACAAGGAGATAATCGAGGAGCAGCGCAGCGCCGTGAACAAGGGCTACGACTTCTCCATCCTGCCGCAGGAACTCAAGTACTCCAAGGAGGAGACCGAGGACGTGCTGGACCACTTGCAGAACAAGAACCAGCGCCTCTACGTCTTCACCGGCTTGATTTACACCTACGCGGAGAGCAAGCAGCAGCTCGACGCTCAGGTCATGCGCATCATCTCCACCGCGCGGCAGAACTCCATCGAGGTGGACACCTACGACTACCGGCAGCGCAGGGGACTCAACTCCGTGTTGCCCCTCGGTCACAACCATGTCGAAATCAGCCGCATGTTCACCACCGCGCAGGTCGCCATCCTCGTGCCCTTCGCCACGCAGGAGCTTGACGATGCGGGCGGCAACTACTACGGCCAGAACAAGCACTCCCGCAACCTCGTCATGTGCAACCGCAAGAAGCTGACCAGCCCCATGGGCTTCGTCTGCGGCAAGACCGGCTCGGGCAAGGGCATGTTTACCAAGACCGAGATGACGGGCACCATCTTCTCCAACCCAACGGATGAGATTTACGTCATCGACCGCGCCGGTGAGTACACGGCCATCGCCGAGCGCTACGGCGGCACCACCTACCACTTCGGCGTGGGCACCGATACGTTCCTGAACCCCTTCGACACGGTTTCCGTGGAGCACATGCCCCGCACCGAGCAGATTGCGTTCAAAATCGACGCGATGCTGGCGCAGGCGGGTGCCTCCGCCGCCGAGTCCGGGCAGTCCCTCTCCGAGGTTGACCAGTCCATCATCCAGCGCTGCGTGGAGCTTGCTTTCCAGCGTGCCGAGGAGCGCGGCGACGGCCTCCCGCCGACCTTGCAGGACTTCTACGACATCGCCCTTGAGCAGCCCGAGCATCAGGCGCAGACCATCGCCCTTCGCTATGAGCGATTCGTCAAGGGCTCCATGGACTTCTTCAACCGCCAGTCCAACGTGGACTTCAACACCCGCATCGTGGACTTCAACCTCAAGGACCTGCCGGATTCCATGCTGGTCTTCGCCCTCATCAACGTCTGCGAGGCCGTGCGAAACCGCATGTACTTCAACGCGAAGCGCAACGTCCGCACATGGCTCTACGTCGAGGAGATGCAGTCGCTCTTCGCCTACCCGACGGTGCTCAACTACTTCTCGCGCTTCTCCAACGAGGGGCGCAAGTTCGGCCTGCTGCTGACTGGAATCACCCAGAACGCGGTTGCGATGCTCAACAACGAGGCCGCGCAGAACATCGTGCTCAACGCCGACTTCATCATGCTGCTCAAGCAGTCCCCGCTCGACCGTATGCGCTGGGTGGAGCTGCTGAACCTCTCCGAGCAGGAGGAGGAGTGCATCGACGAATCCGCCGAGGCCGGTGACGGCCTGCTCATCGCTGGCAACGCTCGTGTGCCGATTCGCGGCAAGTTCCCGTCTGACAACGTGCTCTACGACCTGTTCAGCACCAACCCCAACGAGACCAAGGAGCTGAAAATCGGCTCCAAGAAGAAGGACGGCAAGGTCATCTAAGCCGGGAAAGGACGGTGAACGTCAATGAAGCCATCTGATTTCGTATCGACATCCGGCCAGAAGCAGGACATGTCGCAATCCCTGTTGCAGACGGAGATGACGGATGCCGTCAACACCGGCATCGTGGACCGCGCCGACAAGAGCGAGAAGTCGTTGAAGAGCGGCCTTTACTCGGTCGGCAAGAAGGCAGCGACGGGCGGTGCCGCCAGCGCCGCCCTCGCCGCCGTCACCAACGGCAGGAAAGGCGGCAAAGGCGGTTCCGCATCTAATGGGGCATCTCCAAAGAGCAGGGCCGGGAAAGCCGGTGCCGCCGTCATGGCGCACAATGCCGTTCACGGCGCTCTGGAAGGCTCCGAGCTTGAGGGTGCGGACGACCTCTACAACAGCGGAAAAGGCGCGTACCGCGCAGGTCGCGCCATCGGCAGGCGCATCAGCGGCAAGTCCGCGTCCCTCGACATCAAGGGCGCGGTGAAAGGTGCCGGTAAGGCAGCTGCAAGAGGTGCGGTGAGCGACACCCTCCAAGGCTCCGAGCTTGAGGGCATGGATAACGTATACGATGGCGCGAGGGCCGGTTACCATGTCGTGAAGGGCGTGAAGAAGCGCCTCGGCGGGGAAAACCCCCTCTCGCCTGACAAGAGCCTCGGCAAGCTCTCCGAGAAGAAGTCCGCGAAGAAGGCGGCGAACACGGTAGAGGCGAAGCGCAAAGCTCAGGCCGCAGGATACTTTAAGAAGAACGTATATAAGACATCTGAGAATGTAAAAAAAGCCGCAAGCATAACGAAACGCGGTATCAAGATATTGCCGGGTGCTGGTAAAGGCGGTCTCGGACCTCTTGCTAGTTTAGGAATGTCCACTCTCGCAATTCCTATAATCATTCTACTTGGTCTCGTTCTTCTCATCTCCTTACTCGGTAGCATGGGAGGTAATAATGTCGTCAATCAGAGTGGAAACCTCAATAATCTAAGCGGTATCCAACTTGAAGTCGCACAGGCGCTTTACGACTCAGGTCTCAACACGACGCAAGTCGCCGCCGTTATGGGCAACATCTCGGGCGAATCGTCTGATTGGAATCCAACCTCCGAGTACCATGGGGAAAATGGCGAATACGGATTCGGCTTATTCCAATTCACCGACGCCCCATCGCAGGGCGTCTACAACTACACCGACTTCGCGAATTGGTGCTCAGCCAACGGTAAAGACAAGAACACCGCCGGTGCCCAAACCGAATACCTCATAAGGGGGCTTTCTTCCTCTTGGAGCACCGGTCTCCACTACTCCGGTTATTATTACGCCGCCGCGCCGCAATATAACGGGATGGATGTCAGTTATGATGCTTGGCTGAATACGAACGACGTCGGTTTCGCCACATACTGCTTCATGGCGTGCTATGAGCGTCCCGCCGCGTGGGCTGCGAAGACATCCTTCCCGAACAAGCGCCTGCCCGCAGCCCAATCGTTCTACGAACAGCTCACCGATGGTGGCGGACAGGATTACAACGCCTCCGATGAAACTCAAAAGGCCATCGTGGATGCCGCCAAGCGCACCCCGTCACCCGGTGCAGGTTACTGCGCCGCATGGGTGTCAAATGTCTACGAGAACGCAGGACTTCCCCGCCCCGGTGGGAACGCCTGCTGCCAATACCTGAGCTTCTGCACCAGCACCGACCGCAGCCAACTGAAAGTCGGCATGGTCATCGGCGTGCAGCGCTCCCCGACCAGCAATAGCAACTGGTGCGGCGGGCATCTCGGGTACGGGCATGTCGGAATCTACATAGGAGACGGCAAGGTCATGGAGAACGTCGGCCACATCGCGACCACCGACTTGGATAGCTGGATTGCCTATAACGGCCAGCTCAGCCAGCCCCGATGGGGTTTCCCACCGGGTGTCCACTAACAGCAGAAAGGATGACTCACATGGAAAAGATAAAGACACTGGTCTCACAGCATAAGAAGGCCTCCCTTCTCGCCTTGTTCGCCCTTATCGTCTTCATCGGCTTTTCCGCCACAAGCGCCATGAACGTGGCGCGTCAGCGAGCCGCCGAGGAGACGGCGAAGACCGAATCCGTCGATGAGCAAGGCACGTCTGATGATGAAAAGGATGCCGAAGAAAACGTCGAGCTTTCATCTTCTCAAAAGAAGCTCATCGACGGATACGATGATGAGACGAAGAAACTTATCGAGACCTTGAGCGCAAGCGTGTTCTCCGCCAACAATGGCAGGAACACGCTCCGCTTCCACGATGACTATTACGTGGAGACTGTGAACGGCAAAGAGCAGAACCACTCCTACGCTATCTCCACCGTCGAGTTCGGCAGCAACGGTTCGGACAGCGAAATCGACCGCATTGTGTTCGAGACTGACACTGGAACCCATATCGCGACTTTCACGCTCGTCATCAGCGCCGACAACGCGGCTGCCGGTGAATGCACCATCGCCTCCACCTCCATGTTCAAACTCACGGACATGCCGTATGAGCGCAAGGACGCGGTTAAGGAAATCAACGTCACCGGCCTCAACAGCGAAATCACGGAACTTCTTGGTGATACGGATGAGATGAAGAAGGAGCTGAGCGACTGGTGCTCCATCCACTTCCCCGTGGCGACCACCGCTACGTGGATTGGCAACTGCGCCATTGATTATAACGAAGACACCATCTCAACCGCCTTCATAATCGGCGACGGCTCCTCTGATTCGCCGAACGGTGCGGGCACCGCTTCCGTGTCCGTCATCTACAAACGGTCTGAGGGCATTTATAATTTTGAGATGTAGCTTTTGAATACAAGCAGAAAGGAGGAAATCTTGAAATCAATAGCAATCAAAGCCAAGGCGTTTGCCTATCGGCATCGACACATGCTAAAAGCCATGCCCCTTGCACTTTTAGTCGCCTTTACTGTGGCTCTTATTATTCCGCAGCCGGTGTATGCCGATGCACCAAACTTCGATTTCTTTAGTCCGCTCACGAGCCTCAAGAACTTCGTCTGCTACTTCTTGCTCGAAGGCTCTGCGATGCTCTTCAATCTCTACGATGGAATCGTGAGCAACATCGGTAGCAGTTCTATGCTCACTGCGCCTTTTGACTCCCTATTGGGAGCCAGTACTTTTAATATCGCCACGACCATCCATCAGACAGTAATCGTTCCCATAGCCGAGTCCATTCTTGCTCTGTTCATGCTTGTTCAGCTCGTGAAGATAAGTCAGCGTATCGACGCGACTTCCACATTGCCAGCCGTCAAGGACATCGTATTTCTTGCGGTCACTTATGTGTTGATGCACTGGCTCATCATCAATTCGCTGGAACTATTACAATCGGTCTATGAGATTGCCGTCAAGGACATCATTCCGCAAATCGGAACAGCAAGTCCCGGAAACTCAATCTTTGAAGAGCAGCTTTCAACAGATGTAATCAAGCAGGAAACTTGGGATGCGCTCAGCATAGGTGCATGTCTCGTCACGTTCTTCGTTTCTTTCTTGAGTGTACTCGGTGGTGCAATCAGCTATTGCATCGCGTTCGTCGTGGCTTATGCACGAGCATGGCAGATTTACGTCCTTGCGGCGTTCTCTGCAATTCCCATGGCCCTTATGGGGTTCGAGGAGACGAAACAGATGGCAATCGGATTCCTCAAGAACTTCGCAGCCGCCGTACTCGCCGGAGCTATCATGATGTTCCTTCTTGTCATCTATCCGTCGGTTCTCACGGCTTTGTCAGTCAACTCACTTCCGCATAGTGACATTCCCATCCTCTTCCTGTTGACTGCGCAGGCCGCAGGAGCAGGTGCAGGTGTCACTTACATCCTCAGCATCTCATCTGCGTTGGCGATTCTCGAATGGCTTGCGGTAACCGTGTTGCTCGCACTTGGCCTCATCAAGTCCGGCACTTGGGCGAAGGAGCTTCTGGGTAGCTAACCGTTCACCGAGAAAATGTCACCATCAACCGAAAAGGGACGGTCTTCGGTACCGTCCCTTTTCCTTTAATAATATATTATTGGGCAATCGCAAGAGCCTTGGAAAGGAGCCGCCATGCCAAACTACAACGACGCACAGGGGGTCGCCGACCTCCTCTCCCAATTCGACTTCAATATCATCAGCGAGGGTCCGGGTGACTTCTCGCCCTCGCACCGCAAGTACACCTGCGAGTTCAGCAAACCCGGCATCGAGCCATTCACCACCACGTACCAGTCCAACCCCGATGTCCACGGCCAGCCGACCGCGACGGACGTTTTCGCCGCGCTGGCGAGCGACGCGCTCGCGGTCGATGGCTTACTCGTAGATACCTTCGCCGACGAACTCGGTTTCGAGAAGCCGTCTCAGGCTATCCGCGCCTACGAGTCCTGCCATAAGACCCTCGACTGGCTCAAAAACGACCTGCAACTCATGACCTCCGAAATCTCCGACATCGCGGAGACCCTTGACAACGAGCTTGATGAGGTAAAGGAGCAGGTCGAGCGCGTGCAGGCGGAGCGCAAGGCAAAGCATGAGTTCGAGCACCCGCCGGTCCCCGAGGGCTTCACCTCCATCGAGGACTTGCAGGCGAGCCTCGACCTCGGCGAGTACGGCGACCAAATCACGGACTACACCGGCAATATCGGAGATGCCTTCAGTGAAATCGCCGATGGTGCGGTGAACCTCTACACCCACGACCTGCTCAAGTGGCTTCCCGATAACCACGAGTGGCTTGAGGAGGCGGATTTCCAAGGCCTTCTCGAAGGCTGCAAGGGCGACCTCATCAAGATGACCCAGATGGCCCAATACGAGTGCTTCACGCAGGACATGTACAACCATCAGGAGGACATCGCCAAGTACGCCGCTCTCGAAGGCCTCGCAGCCGAAGGCGTGTACGCGCTGGCAGATGAGGTTTACGACGATGTGTTCGACGGCATCACCATCGACTTCAATGACAACAACATGGACATCGAGGACTTCGCCACCGAGGCGCAGACCGCGATTCAGGATGCCATGGATTCGCCACTCTACGATGCCCTCGGTTCAAACGATGAGATTCTTGAAGATGGCAAACTGAGCGGCGACTTCGAGGCAATCAAGGAATCCGGTTACGATTTCCCGAATCCCTGCGCCATGAGCGCCGAGGCGGTCCGCACGGTCAACGAGAAGGGTTACGAGGCCGCGTTCAACGAGTTCTGGCGTGAGTTCATGCCCGAGAAGGGCGATGATGCGCCAACCCTCTCCGAAGCCGCCAAAGAGACCCGCGACGCGTCGGGCAAGCTCGAACAGGAGGGTCATGATGACCAGATGTCCGAGCGTGAGGATGAGCGTGCCGATGGGGACGCCGAGCATTAGATAAGACGATGACCGGGCGGCGCGGGTTCATCCCGCCCGCCCTTTTCACATGAAAGAGGCGATGAGACATGGCACAGGAAGACCGCGAGGCCTATATCGCATGGCTGCGCGATGAGGTCGGATGGCACTGCAACAGCCGTGGGTGCTACGAGGCCTTTTGGGATTACGACGATTCCGTGACCCCCGACCAGATGGCCGAGGCTTGCGCGAACTACGAGGAGGCGGGCTTCGCAAGCCCGCTCAACTACCTCGATGAGTCCATCATGGAGAAACCCGGCTTCATCGGGGCCTTGGAGAACGAGCTGATTTCGGCGATAACCAGAGATGCGGCGACCGCTCCCGAGGGCGTTGGCGAGCAGTGGGTCGAATCCGGGGACATCTGGGGCGACCTCGAATCCGCAGGGTACGAGGGTATCGACGCGAACGTCGAAGACCTGCTCTCCAACTCCTCCTTCAACGTCAACGTCTTCTTCGCCACCGAGGCGGAGGAGAACTTCGACATGGGCAGCATCGTCCACGCATTCGGCAACGACTACCGCGAACCCCGCCTTGAGGACGTGGATGCCGAGGACTTGGACAACGCACTCTCCTATCTCGTGAACCAGCAGGGCCACAGCATCGCGGAGGTGTACGGGAATGGCGATAACGCCTTCATCCGCTCCGTCCGCGAGGAGATAGATGAGAACAGCAGCGAGGCGATGAGCGAGCTTTGTGCTCTCGTGCGCATGGACGGCCAGCAGATGCTCGACTTCATTGAGAAGCAGCACGAGGCAACAGACAGCCTCGTGCTGCCGAAAGATTATGCGACCATGGGCATCTTCAACCAGTGGTCGGGTTGCGGCGGCATGCTCGACATCCAGCTCGAAAAGGACGCGGTGCTGCCGCTCTCCATGGTGCGTGAGTTCCAGATAGAGGGAGTTAGAGGCGACACGAACCTATGGGGTGGCTACACCGTCGATGAGGTCTACGGCCTCGTCGGGTCGGCGTGGATGCCCGTTCACTACGGTGAAGGCACCGAGACCGGCGTGAAGGAGGATTACAGCCTCGCCCTTGACAAGGTTCGCGGCGCGGACGCAATCGAGGCACATGGGAGTGATGAACCCGTGAGCCTGCAAGCCGCCGTGAAGGAAGCCCGCGAGGCGTCGGTTGCCTTGGCCGGTGACGATACACATGAGAACATCGGGCAGGACGCCCGCTAGGAAGGAGCATGGATATGGATAAGACACCGAAAGAGCGCATCGTCTTCGATGAGGGCGTGTATTACGGCGACGAGGGCAGCGAGATTTCCATCGAGGACATCACGAGCCGCGAAGGCATCACCGTGGAAGAGGTTCTTGATAGCTATACCGAGGAGGAGATATTCGAGAACGCGATGAACATGATGGACATCGACCGCTCCGAGGAACTTGCCGGATTGAAGGCGTTCCTAGACGGCTCCGATAACCCGCTGTCCTCCTACGACAACCCACTCGGCGGTAACCGCATCATCGCGCGAGGCTCCATCGGTCGCTGGGATGGCACGCGCCATGGCATGACCGCGTACAGGGACTTCGATGACATGATGAGCGGCCCCGATTCTGTTTTCAAGGATTGTGAAATCGGCAAGGTCTGGGATGAGAACGGCAGCCTCTTCATCCACGGCTACCATCACGACGGCGGGGTCGATGTCGAGGTCCGCCAGCTCACCGATGCCGGTGAGGAGGCACTGGATGTCATCGAGGACGCGTGGTACGGCGAGCCGTTCACCAGCGGCGGGAAGGAGTACGACGGCTCCCCCGAGTCAGTGGACACCGCCATGCGCGACCTGTGGGAGGACCCCGACCTGTGCCCCACCCCGCGCTACATGGAGCTTGCGTTCGGATGCCCTGCCGAGGAGTACGAGGCACCGGCCATCGACCCGCTTCTCGAAGCAGCAGAGTTCACGCCATCCGCCATCATGAGCGCCGAGGTCGCTCCGGGCGCTGTAACTGCGACCGTGCATGATGTCTCAGGTGTTCCCTATGAAGTCCCCGCAGATGTCCTCAACGGGTTGAAGGACGCTGTGCGCATCTCGGACCGCGCCGCAACCATCGAACCCTCCGCGTCCCTCACCATCGACGGATGGAATCAAAAGCTCGATGATTCCCTCTGGGCGCTCGACTTCGAGGATAGGAACGGGGTCCCGCCGCAGCTCTCCGATTGGCTCGCGCGGGACGCCGAAGGCGAGAAGGGCAATGAGAGCGCCAAGACCAGCCCGGTTAGTCTGAAAACCGCCGCCGAGGAGGCTCATGCGGTTTCCATCATGCTCTCTAAGAAAAACGGCGGCACTGATGAACAAGACGGCAAGGATGACCTCCAACGCCACATGATTCCCTCCGAGATGCGCATCCCCTCTCAAAACGACCACCATCGCGCCCCCTCCCTCTCCGATATAGCAGCCGAGACCCGCGCGGCTTCGGCTGCCATGGAAACGAACATCGCATCTCGCATCGACCGCGAGCGCGACGCCCGCTAGGAAGGAGGACTGCGATATGGATTTCTACGATGCGACCACGCTCATGCGTCTGGTTCAGGCGGTCGAGAACGACCCCTATGTATCAAGTGGGGCCGGTGAAGCCCTCGCGGACAAGGTGCGCGAGTTCATCGAGGATGAGGCGGAGATGGGCGGCTGGTACACCGAACTGATGAATGCCATCGGCGAGGGTGAAATCACGGACCCACTGGCCGACTTCACGGTCGGTCGCTTCCGCGTGCATCTCGTTCAGGAGGGCGAGCGCTACGGGGCGGGCGGTGGCTTCGTGTACGGCAAGGCCCTGTCGAACGACTGCCAGCTCTACGGCCACGGTCTCCCTCTGGTGGAGTTCTACGACGTGTCGCAGGACCCCGCAAAGTTCCCCGAGGGCCAGTTCGTCTCCCGCTACTTCATGTCCACCCTGCTCGGCATGGATTCCATCGGCGATAGCATCGGAGAGATGTCGGCATTCGGCCTCGATGGCGGTGTGCCGGATTGGACCATCAGGGGCGATGACTTGCAGGAGGTCTATGCGCACCTCTGCGCCGCACGCGAGCAACTTGAATCTTACACCGAGTGCGGGACTTATAAGGATTACGGCTTCGGATTCCATGCGAAAGAGGGGTCGATGTCGAGTTACGTCATCGGTGAGCCAGTCGAGGAAGGATGGTGGGTGCTCGTCGGCAACTATGACCTCACAGACAGTGACTCCGACTACTACATCTCCGATGACCTACTAAATGAACTGCTCTCCCGTCACGGATACCCCTCGATGGATGCGCTCAAGGAATCCCAAGCCGATATGTGGCGCAACGAGCTTACTGCCATCATCGCCGAGGCGCAGGAAGACAGCCGCTTCGAGGTCCCGTTCCACCTCAGCTCCGATGAATCCATGCTACGCCACATCGTCAAGCGCATGGGTGTGCCGGAGGAAGCCGCACGCACGGCGGTGGCGAATGCCCGCGCTATGTACGAGAAGGACGCTCCACGCCGAGAACCAGAGAAGGTCGTGACGCTTAAGGGCGAAGTGGATAAGGCCCGCCGCGCCTCCGCGAAGCTGGCGGATAACGGAAACCATTCAAATCGCGGGCAGGACGCCCGCTAGGAAGGAGGATTGCGACATGAAGGGTATGCTCATCCCGACAAACGGAAACCCGGTCGAAATCGACATCGAGGTCGATGAGACGGGTTCCACGTTACACGACCTGCAACGCCTCGTCGGCGGGAACATCGAGCCGTTCGATGTCATCTTCGGCGAGGGCATCAGCCTCTACGTCAATGAGGAGGGCCTGTTCACCTGCCCGCCCAACCGCGCGGTGTACGCGACGAAGGGCATGGAAGAGGCCGGGTACCTCTCCATGATGGATTACAGTTCACCGGTCAAGGAGGGAGAACTGTACTCCATCCTCTGCGGCGACCTCGTGGCCGTCGGGTTCGACTTCGAGACCGGAGAGAATCGCGACCTCTCAGCCGATGAGATGTCCCGCGTAGCCGACTACTTCACCGAGGTCAGCAAACCCGGCAGCGGCATCGAGGAGGTCATCGCAATCCGCATGGGACAGCGCCGCGAGGAAGCCCGCTCGGAGGATGGCCGCGTCACCCTCAAGGGGGAGGCTCAGGCATCGCGTGCCGCCTCCGAGAAACTGGCCGAGGGACGCGACACCGGCTCACCGGCACGAGAAGACCCCTCCATCGTGTAGATATATAGAAAGCCATCATGGTAGAAAGGTAGGAAAACACCATGGCATACGACAAGAACATCCCCGACGTGCTGCAACTGCTGCGCCTCGACCTCGGTAACGTCGATTACACTGTACCGAGCGACACGACCATCGCACGGTATTCTATCGACGGCGATTACTTCCCCCGCTACTGCCTCGTGGATGTGGCCGATGATGCGGACACCATGGACGTGTTGGGTGCCATCGAGGAGACGATGCACACCATCCTCGACTACGGCGGCAACGCAGACGACCTTCGCACCACCATGGGCCTCGTGCCCGAGACGGAAATCGACTCGGACATCATCGAGTCCGGTGAGTACGTCCCCGTAGACCTCGGCTACTGCCTCGACGGCCAGCTCACGGGCTTCGAGGTGCTTCCGCTCGACGAATGCGACACCAAAGACGCGTTGAATGAACATCAGATTGAGAACGTCATGACTGCGTTCAACAACTTGTCCGTGAACCTACGCCTGCCAGCAGCCAAAGTCCTCTCGCAGGGAGGCTACACCGAGTGGCAGGCATACCAAATCTGCAAGGCTTTCGAGGTAGGCGTCGATGCGGACGTCATCGGGGAACACATCGCGAACCCGGTCCTGAACCATGCCCAGATGCGCGAGCTTCGCCGCATCGCCGTGCATACCGACTTCGCCGACCACGACGCAAGCCCCTATAAAAAGGATGTCTTCAAGACGCTCTCGAACGGTGAGTACACCGCCGAGCATCTACATCAGGCCCGTGAGCTTATGAAAACCACCGCCATCCATGACATCGCGTTCCCTCGCGACTGGCTGAAACTCGACTCACGCCAGATGGAGGTCGTGCGTCACGCCCTCAAGTCCGATGTCCCCATGGACGCCTTGGAGGAATACGCGGACGGCACCTACACCGCCGACCACATGAACGTCATCACCATGGCGCTCACCGAAGGCATGGAAAAGCCGGGAATCGAGCGCCTGATGAACCATGACCTCTCCATGGAGCAGGTCTGGGGCTTCTATTCGGCCATCTCTGGTGGTCGCTTCACGAGCGAGCAGCTCGACGTGCTGTGCGACCCGACCAAGCCCGCCGAAGTCATGAACGCCATGCGCACCGGCATGACCTATGGACTGGATACCCAGACGGTGACGCGCTTCGCCGACGGCACCTTCAAACCCGGCCAGATGGAGACCATCTATCATGCCGCAGCCGACAAGAAGTGGGTCACAGATGAGATTCTTGATGTCATCGCCGACCCGCGTTACAGCGCGAACCAGATTGGCGCTCTTCATATCAGCGCCGCTCAGGGCGCGACCCTCGACGAAATCAAGCGCGAGAAGGAGGTCATGGGCATGTCCATGAACCTCAAGGACGATGCCGCGAAGTCCGGTTCCGTCCACGAGGCAGCCAAGGAGTCCCGCGAGGCTTCCGCCCAGCTTGGCTCCGAGAGCCACAGCGCTAAGGCCGTCGAGCGCGAGGAGTTGGAGTAGAGAATGCACGGGCTTTTCTTCAAATACGAGGGATATAAGTTCTTCCTTGAGGGCGATGGCGATTACGAGTTCGATGATTGCCGTCACCTCTACGGTTTTCTGAACTACCTCTACCGCACCGATGAAGCGCAGAAGTGGACGAATGAGATGACGCAAAAAAACGCAGATTTCTGGTTCCCAACTACCACTGCGACTTTGAAACGCGGAAAAAAAGAAGAAACGCTCACACTTGACTTCATAGAGCGCTTTCAAGACATCGAGCATCGAGAACTTCTGCATGACCTCGCGCTCAGCAAGCTCAAAAGTCACTATGGCACCACGAACCTGATGAACAGCAAGGCCGCGAAATACGCCCGTGCTTTTGTCATCAACACAGATACCGAGATAATCCCGGCAAAGACATGGGGCAAACTCTTCAAGACCCTGCACCCAGTGCTTGAGGCGAATCGGCTCACGTTGATGTCCGCCGTGACGCATGTAGACCAAGGCGTACCTCATTTGCATGGGCTTTACCTGCGGAAGCCGAGGATGCGCGGCAATCCGTTTATGGACGCTCTGCTGTCCTCGGACCTCAAGCCGACCATCGTGACATCGTTCTAGCGGTTTTCCACGCTTTCAATGGCCGGAGGGTTCTCAACCCGACCCGAAGGCTGTTGGAAGGGTGGGAAACCGCCCCAACTATACATATTGGAAACTATCAGACCACAAGGAAAGGAGGCCATATGCCAGATGAGATGAACAAGCGAGAGGTCATCCTGACCATCCGCGAGTACGAGAATTCGGTCGCAATGCCAGATGGCGAGCGCGTCACCTACCTCGACCCGCGCGGCGGCGTGCATCTGAAAGACGGGGACGGCAAGGCACCGGAGTACATGGAACATGCCGCGAAGTGCGCGGAGTACCTTCGCTTCGGCGATGAGGTCGATGCCGTCACCTGCGGGGAGTATCCTCGTTCCAGCGCAGTCAAACTCTGCGATACGCCGGAGCTGTTCGTGCAGGCGGGTTTCCGCCCGTTGCCGATGCTCTACACTCAGCGGCACCTCCTTAAGGCCATAAAACCGAAAAATGAATATGACCCGCATCGCCACGGACTTACCGTCGAACAGTTGAAACGCCTGCCGGAACGCCTCGCGACTCCTGTGATGCTCTGTGACAGCCCCGCCCGCGAGGACACCATGCTCGCAGTGTTATGCGATGTCGATTGCGATGATTTACCGCTCATCGCCGCCATCCGACCGAACGGTCGTGGCTACTACGAAATAGGCGAGATTGAGACCAACTTCATCGTCACGGTCTATGGGAAGGACAACTTCTCCCGTTATTTCGACAACCTCATCACGCCGGATAAGGTCGTATATTACGACAATGAAAAAGGCCGGGAACTCAACGCGCTTGCGAAACTCCAATTGCTTCGGAGCCACGTTGTCGAACCCGACCTTAACAAGGTTATTATACGCCGACCGCAGTGCATAGTCAATAGCGAAACCGCAAGTCAGCATAGTTATAATCTCGCATCAGAAGCCAAATCCGCCCGCGACGCGAGCGCGATGCTGGCAGAGGAGCGCTATGGACATAACAACCACATTCAAGAGAATGAGGAGCGATGACATGACAAGAACATTGCACAAAATAGCAGAAGATGCACTTGAGGAAGCCTTTGCAACTGCAAAGTGCAACAAGCGCGGGCGCGGTCTGGTTGTCAAGAAAGGCAGTAAAGACAAGGAAACCTCGTTCAAGTTCAAGCTCTATGAATGCACCTTCGAGGCATTTATAAATGACGATTCCGTCACTTACTGTATTTACCCACGTCGGGTAAATCTGTCAGATAAATGGTTTGCCTCACTTTACGTCTGGTTCGACAAAGTTCCTGCTACGGAACACTCCAAATTCCGCAACACGATGGTTGCCGATTTCCGTGCTCTCTTCGTGTCTATCTTCAATACTCCTTTCGCATGGGAGGGTGCTGATTGGGAGAGTGGCAAAACTCCCTTCTTTCTCACCGATTCTTTTTGGCTCAATGAGCATCAGACCGCACCCGTCGCACTGGAATACCCGAATCAAACGATGAACAATGGGGTTATCCCCTTACGCTCCCTGTTGAAGTTGCAAGACGGATACAACCATGTCATCGGATACAAACCTTCCGAATCGGCTGGCAACCTCATGTTCCAAACGTTTCATTCCCGTACTGGCGGTATCAAACTGATGGATGACATAACGATATACGATTAAAGGAGGAATCACATGAAACTGGTAATCGCTGAGAAACCGATGCTCGCACGCGACATCGCACGCGCCATCTGCGGCAAGGAGGTATCGGAATCGGCGCGGCTGCCCATCTCGGGCAATGGATACACGGTCATCGCCTGCGCCGGTCACCTGCTCGAACTGGTGGAGCCGGATGCGGTGAACCCCGCATGGGGCAAGCCTTGGTCGTTGGACGTGCTGCCCATCCAAATCGACGATTGGGCGAAGGAGCCGACCGAGGACAAGAAAGACTTGGTGGAGCGCATCGACTCGCTTTTGCCGGAGGCCGAGTGCGTCATCAACGCCGGTGACCCCGATGATGAAGGCCAGCTCATCGTTGATGAGGTGCTGGACTACCTCGGCTACGAGGGAGAGGTGCTGCGCGTCTACGTCAACGACAACATCGAGAAGAACATCGTCAAGGCGTTCGAGCATCTGGTGCCCAACGAGCAGTGCCGCCCTGCCGGTGACGCGGCATACGCCCGCCAGATGGCGGACAAGTGCTTCGGCGTGAACGAGACCCGCCTTGCCACCAAGCGGCTCGGGGGCCTGTTCTCCGTCGGTCGCGTGCAGACCCCGACCCTTGGATTGGTGGTCAACCGCGATGAGGCGATAGAGAACCACGTCACCCGGAAGTATTACGAGCTGACCGCCACCGGCGGCTGTGCAGACGCGTCGGGAGCACCGGTGTTCAAGTTCAAGCCGGACAAGGACATGTTGGCCGGTGAGAAGCACGTCTTCGACCGCGATGTCCTCGATGCCGTCAAGGCGAAGCTGGACGGCTCGGGTATGTCCTTCTCCACGGTCATCTCGAAGAAGGTCGAGAACCCTCCCCTGCCCTACAACCTGACGGTGCTGCTCTCCGACATGTCCCGCCGCTACGGCTTCTCCGCATCGAAGACCCAGCAAATCACGCAGGATTTGCGTGATAAGTACAAGGCGATAACCTATAACCGCTCGGACTCCCAGTACCTCAAGGAGGAGCATTTCGCGCAGGCACCGGTGGTGCTTGCGCAGGCCATGGAGAACGTCGGGGCGACATGGCCGCTCGACTACTCCATCCACTCCAAGGCGTTCAACGAGAAGAACGTCACTGCGCACCACGGCATCATCCCGCAGGAGGTCAGCGCCCCCGTGGCCGACATGACCGGGGATGAAGCCAAGGTCTACACGGCCATCGTCGAGCGCTATGCCATGCAGTTCCTCCCACCCGCCACCTACGATGTGAGCACCAGTGCCTTCGCGGTCGATGGCGGGGAGTTCCAAGCCGTTGCGCGGCGCGTGCGCGAGGCCGGTTTCAAGGCCGTGTTCGGCAACGTCTCCGATGAGGACGGCGATGACGCGGCATCCGGCAACCCTTGGATTGACGAAGGCGACCATCGCCTTGAGCGCATCGAGTGCGCCGTCACCGAAAAGGAGACCGCCCCGCCCAAACCCTACACGGAAGGCACCCTCATCGCCGACATGGCATCCATCGCCAAGTACGTCACCGACCCGGAGGTCAAGGCCATCCTCAAGCAGAAGGACGACGGCAAGAAGGGCGAGCACGGCGGCATCGGCACCACGGCCACCCGAGCCTCCATCATCGAGAAGTTGAAGGAACGCGGGTACCTTGAGGACGTGAAGGGCAAGATTCGCTCCACCGACAAGGCGCGAGCCTTCTACCACCTCCTGCCGCCCGAGATTCGCGGCGCGGACGTGACCGCCCGCTGGTGGCTCATCCAGCAGGACATCGCCGATGGCAAGGCGGATGTGAACGATTTGCAGCGCAGCGTCATCGAGGTCTTCAACGGGCATCGGGAAACGGCATATGTCGGCGCGAGCATCGCGCCCAAGGCCACAGTCGTGGGCAAGTGCCCCCTCTGCGGCGCTGACGTGGTGCAGCGCAAGGCGAAATCCGGCAAGCCCTTCTATACCTGCTCCTCGAACAAGAGCGAGAAGCAGGAGGACGGGACTTGGAAACAGGTCGCGGGCTGCGGATTCAAGCTGCTGGGCTGGTGCGGCAAGACATTCACGCCGAAGCAGGTCGCATCCCTGCTCGAAGGCAAGGCGGTACCCCTCAAGGGCTGCAAGTCCAAGACCACGGGCAAGACCTTCGACTGCAAGGCGAAGCTCAAGAAGGATGGTACGATAGAGCCGATGTTCGATAGCAAGCCCAAGGGCAAGTACAACAAAACAAGGAGATAGCGCATGGACATGGTGAATGACGGCAAGGTCATCCGCCTCGACACGCCGCAGGCGGTCAAGGAGGCACTGGCTTCCGGCAAGGACCTATACAACCCCGAGACCGGCGAGTTCTGGTGGGAATATAACTACACGGGAAGCATCGCCAATACATACGTCCACCTCGACGACCCGAACCTGTTGGCGGTCATCGACAATCCCGACTTCGACCTGTACGAGGACATCGTGGGCGGGTTGAACTACACGGGTTACATCACCGACAGCATCGAGACCATCATCGAGGACGGCGAGGAGAATGCTCCGCTAATTGACCCGCGCGATGAGGTGTTCGCTCAAATCGCCTCCGAGGACGGTTGGGTCATCGCGACCCCCGAGAACGTGAGAAAGGCCGTGCAATCGCACATGACTGAAAATGGGGCCGATGCCCCCGGAAAGGAGAACGGCATGGACAAGGCCGCAGAAATCGCCGCGTGGAAGGAGAAGCACGTCCCCATCGACCGCAACGGCGATGACGCGCTCGTGATGCACAAGATGGCCGACGGGAGCCGCGAGTTCATCGTCGCCCACGGCTACGATGAGGAGACCGGGCACTGGGGTCACGGCACCTACTACGATTCCCTCGCCAGCGCGGCGGCGGACCTTGAGGGTCGCGCCATCTCCGCCCCCGGTATGGAGGTCATCTGCCCCGACTTCTGGTACCGCGATGACATTGAATTTGCCCTTGAGGAAGCCGGTCTCGAAGTGAACGATGAGAACGTGGATGCTGCACTCGAAGCCCTCGACCTCGACGGCGAACCGATTCTCAGCAATTTCCATGACCGCCTCGCCGAGACGGGCAACGAGATGATTGCAGATGCGGTGAACAACATCGAGCCGAACGGTGGCGGCGGCGGTGGTGCCCCCGAGGCTTTCGTCGATAGGGGCATCTCCCTGAAAGCCATGGCCGAGTCCATGCGCAGGGCATCTCAGGCGCTCTCCGCCAACGGCGGCACCGATGCACCCGACGGCAAGGATGAGTGCCAGCCTTCCTTCACCCCAGACCTCTCTTAGGGTCTCCGATGATGGATGTGAACTCCGGGTACATCGGCTACTCGATGTCGCGACGCGCAGCTGAGGCTTACGAGGACGGCGAGATGCCGAAGAGCAAATGGACGAAAAAGGCCATGGTCGCGGCCATCCAATCCTATTGCGATGAGTTCGACATGCTCTTCGACCCCGACTTGCTCAAGGGCATGCACAAGGATGAGGTGTTCGAGCGGTTCTTCCACGAATCGTCGTGGCACCACACCTCCAAGTTCTTCAACGAGACGGATTTCTACAAGCTCGATGAGGATGCGGTCTGCGGGTCATTTCGACCGATGAACCCGACCGAGGTCGCAGAGCGCGATGCGGTGCGCAGACAGGCCATCGAGGAGGAGAAGGCCGTGCGCGAGGCCATGCGGGCTGCGGAGATTGAGCAGTTGGACCGTCATCGTGCATACCGAGAAGAGCATGGATTCGCTCCCGACACGGTGGCCGCGTTCGTCCATGAGCACCCCGAGTGCTGCCAAGAGCGCGTGAGCCGCAAGGGCAACCGCGTCCTCTCCTACATCGACTACTTCGGGCATGAGCAGGTGTGCCCCATCGACCGAATCGGCGAAACCCATCTCTACGGTTTCGATGCGACCGAACCGGGCAGCTTCGACAGGGCAATCGAGTGTCACCAGTTGCACAGTACGCGCGGAATGCCCGGTGACGACCGCATCACCCTCGGGAGCGAGGCTCAGGCCATGAAGGTCGCGTCAGCCGAGATGGCGGATGGCGCGGGAAAACACGACATCGGGCTAGAAACCCGATAGGAAAGGATGTGATGCGACATGCTCACAGATTACGAGCGCTACCAGCTCGAATGGATGATAGACCACGAACACAGCCTCGATGAGCTGATGGAGAATCTGACCTACTACCAAAACGAACTTGAATCGACCAGAGGCGTGAACCTCACCGTCAGCGAAATGTTCGATGCGTGGACCTCTGACCGTGGGTTCGCTTCTCTGGAAAACGATGTCATCACGAAGGACATGATTCGCGCGGGAATCGAGCACGGGGTCATCCGCTTCGAGGCGAATCCCGACCCGAACGACCCTTGGAAGACGGTGTGCGCCATCGGCAACGGCTGGTTCTACCATGTGGACACCACGGACATCCCGCCGGATGAATATATACTCATGAACTCCCGTAACGTCGATATGGTCGTGGATGAAATCTACGATGAGCTGAACAGCACCGTCAAGAGTGATTACCATGACGATTTCAAGCGCTATCTCGCCGTTCTGAGCGAGGAACACCACGGCGGAACAAACTCCCTTACCGGCATCCCATTCGACATCAATGAGACGATGGAGAACGGCGGTGCATACTACAATCCCGAGCGCGGCATCGTCATCGCCAGCTTCCTCTTGGAGCAGACATCTCCCCGTATCGAAGCCTACTACGGCTACACACCTTACGCGCTGGCATCGCTCATCGGCAAAAACGCCGACGTGACGGTTGATTCAGATGTCATGGACATCCAAGACATCCTCGCTGACCCGAGCCTCCCCCGCCGCTTCGACCATGAGGGCGCGTCTTTCGATTCGGTGGAAGAACTCATCGCGAGCAGGTGGTCGCCGACCGGCGCGGGATGGCTGGACATGTCGGGCCATAACGGCCTCGCGAGCGCCATGGGAGCGCTCGACATCAAGCAGACCGACAACGTGCGCGAGTGGTACGCGCTCGCCTTCCCCGGCGATGAGCTGGCAGTGGCAATCAACCCGAGCCTCACATTCGACGATGCCATCGCGGCTGTACCGACGGGGGACGGCTTCTACACCGCACTCGGCGACGCTGCGGACTCCCTCCTGCGCGAGCGCATCTTCGAGGAGCTGTGCAACCGTTACGGCTACACCTACGATGAGGTCTACGACAGTTGGCTCCATGAGTCGCCTCTGCCCTCCCCAGCTATCTCTCAGCAGCCTGAGAAAATCGCGGTCGCGGCGGGTTATCGCTTCAATCTCGTGGACGCAAGGGAGGCATCCGGCATCGACCTCAAGGGCTGCGGCACCGTGGTCACCGTGGACGGGCATGACTACAACGTCATGAAGGGCGCGACCTACGAGGATTCCCGCAAGGTCGATGACCTTCTCGATTCCTATGGTGACAAGCCAATCTCCGATTTTCGCAAGCAACCGCAGGGCATGAGCCTCAAGCAGGCCGCGATGGAGGCACGCGCGGCATCCGACAGACTCTCCGCGAAGAACGGCGGCACCGATGACCATGACGGCAAAGATGAGCGCTAGTCATAAGGAAGGAAGTTCATGATGAAAGATGATGTCTTCATCGCCTCTCTAGTGCAATATGGTTTTCTTGACCAAGTGTACTCAAGGATAAAGAATGAGCTTCGCTATCTACCGGATATGAATGAGTTGCGCATGGTCGTCTCCGCAGCCGACTCTCTCTCACGCCATTATATAGAGATGGGAAGCAACCCCGTCACGGAAGAAGAGGCGTTGGAGTTCATAGAAGATTGCTCCAAGTATCCATCATACGTCATCCCCGGCCTCGATATGCCGTGGGAAGAATACGGGCCATTCGGAAAGGTCGCAAACGATGGACGGGCATTGGAAATCATCAATACCCTCAAGCGCAGTTCACTTGCAACATCCCTTGACGACCATCCGCAGGGTGTAAGTCTCAAGCAGGCAGCAATGGAGGCTCGTGAAGCGTCCGCTAAGCTTTTCGACAAGAACGTCGGTGCCGATAGCCCCACCAGAAGAGACGAACGCTAGAAGGGATGTTCAGATGGAACACGACCGCAATGTGACGCCAGATGTGGATGACACGACCGTCTCCGTAACCTCTTCGCTCTATGATGTGCAGACTCTATTGAACGATGATTCTGACGCGCATGAGGACGGCCATGCCGTCCTACGCGAGGCGGTTCAGGTGACCTCGCATGGGCGCGTGGTGTCGAACGCGGTGCATGAGCGCCCCGTCACCATCCATGGGGAATCGGCCCGCGCACGGGCGGCGGCTGCCGTTCTGGCCGCAAACATGGATGCCGAGGAGGAGGCTGAGGATAAAGAGGAAAAGAGCAGGAACCGCTAGGGCAACCGATACCCTGATGGTGTGGTTTCCCTTCACCCCACCTGCCGATGATATACAATATAGGGTGTCTTAGGCACTCTATGGACAGAAAGGATGAGTGATAGACATGCCAGAGAACGCGAAGTACGCCAACGTGAAGATGCCCGCTGCATTCCTCACGCCGCACGAGTTCACCGCCAAGGACGGTCGGACCTTCGAGAAGGCCTACGTCCATTTCCCGGAGGGCACCAAGGTCAATGGAATCGACCTCGGCCACTACTCCTGCGATGTGTTCCTCAACGAGCGCATGAAGCAGCAGATGCTCTCCGGCGAGCAGGTCACCATCGGCTTCAAGGCCGACGAGCCTGTTCAGGTCTGGACGGGCAAGGCCGGTGATGAGCAGAACCCGTACAAGAAGTACGAGGTCAAGCCTTGGGATTTGGTCAAGGGCCTCAAGGCAGCCAACGAGGGCTTCAAGGCCGAGAAGGCAGCCGAGCGCGAGGCGGCCAAGGAGCAGGGCGCGACCCTCAAGGGCGAGTCCGAGCAGATGCGCGAGTCCTCCGCCAAGCTGGCCGGGGACAACACGCCCGAGGAGCACGCCAACACCCGTTAAGGGTCCAAGGAAGGGGGGAATACGGTAGATGAAGGTCGAGGTGCTTTTCAAGAGCCACCGTTACGAGGAGTTCGATTCGTCCACGCAGACGTGCCCGGAGCCGTATCGCGGCAAGGGGCTGAACGTCCTCACCGACTGGAACCTCTATCTCGGCTCCCTTGAGGAGAACGGCATCATCCTCGTGCAGCACTGGTATGACGGGAACCCGGCATCCTCCCAAGGCAAGGTGACCTTGGAGGGGGTCGAGGTTCCCGCCTCCGTGCGCAAGGTCGGGTGCGCCATGCTGCTCGTCTCCCCTGACGAGCTGGACGAAATCGTGTGGCTCAAGAAAGATGGCGAGAAGTTGCTGTGGCGCGAGGGCGAAGACCTCATCAACGGCGAGCGCTTCTTCGCGCAGGAGCAGCTTTGCTACTCCGATGAGACCACCAAGTCCATCAACCGCCGCGCCGTGGCGGTCTACGATTACCTCGCGAACGCCCATCCGACATGGGACGAGGATGAGGTGGCCGAGAGCATGGGCTACACCGCATCGGCCATCCGCCGCATCCGAGATGCGGAGCTATGCCAAGACCCCGAATTCATCGAGGTCGAGGACGAAGATGACACCGAGGAGGCCGACGTGGATACCGAGGGCGGTATCGGCGGCTACAACTTCGGTTAGAGATAGCAATCAGACAAACCACCAAGCAATCAAGAAAGTCTTTCATGGAACGAATCTTCGGCAAAATCAAACGCGCGAAGCGCAAGCTCGACGGCAAGCGCATCACCGCGAAGGTGATGTCCGCCGTGCTCATCGCAAGCTCGATGCTCAACGCATTCGGGCCGGTCGCGGCATACGCGGCTGAACCCGAGATGGCGACCGTCTCGCTCTCCGAGACTGAGCACGGCAAACTGGCATTCGACGGCACCGAGGACATGACGCTGGCCGTCGAGGTCGGCACCGACGTCACCGTGGACGTCACGCCGGATGAGGGGTACTTCTCCGACGGCATCACCGTGTTCAAGGGTGAGGAGGACGGCAAGGCCGTCGATGTCAAGGACGGCAAGGCCACCTTTACCGTCGAGGGCGACACCATCGTCACCTCCACTTTCTATGAGAACGGCAGCGTCGGTTCCGCAGCCTTACAGCCCGTCGAGGTCGATGAGGGAAAGGCCGTCACCAGCATCGAGAGCTATATCCGCGACCACGCGGATGCCAAGTACGTCGGCGAGGGCGATGAGCTGACCCGCGCGGACGTGCTCACCGTGACCACCAACGTCATCGACGGCAACAAGCTCCCCGAGGGCACGCTTGATGCGCTTTGGGCAGATGACGATGGTGACGGAATGTCTGACCACTGGGAAGCCATGCTCTCGCAGGCCACCTCTCATGCAGTGCTCTTCGAGGTCGATAAGAATGCCGAATACTATGTCGGCTGGGCTGGTGCTGACATCTCCGGCGCGAAGCTGACCGAATGGCTCGCCGCCGAGAACAATGCTGACGCGAAGATACGCGATGGTTTCATCGTGGACGAGGCCACCGGTCTCGTGTACGTACCTAAGTCCTACACCGAGAAAAACGACAAGGGCGAGCCGGTTATCGCCTCCTCCCGCATCCAACTCGTCTACACCACGTCTGACAAGGCAGCTGAGGCTTCTTTCGACTTCGACAGCGATGCCTCCGATGTGAAGGGCAATGTGGCCGATAAGGGAAAGATTTCCGTGCCGGTCAGCTCCGCCATCACCCGCGTGACACTCGCCAGTGACGGTGATGCTCGTGAATCCATCAACGGGCGTACCATTGACAGCGTGACGGTCAACGGCATCGAGTACACGCCCGACATGGGCATGTGGCAGTATGATGCCGAGACCGGTTCTCTTGAGTTCGCCATGGCCCCCGTCGGCATCCACGCCATGAACGTAAAGATGTCAGACAACTTCGGCAAGGGAGTAGCCAGCTTCTTCCGTATGCCCGAACCCCGCATGTCTCTGAGCAACATCGGTACCATCGAGTTCAAGAGCGCTCCGCAGGTCGGGCAGACCTTCCGCACAAGCGGCGTAAACCATTACCGTTCGAAGGGGATGAGTGGTGGGTACACCCACCCCGCCGTCGAAGGCAACGGCAGATGGGAGTCGAAGACACTTCAACAAGCCATGGGCTGGCAGGGCGTAGACCTCAACCAGCTCAATACCACTGGTAAGTCTCTCATGCGCGGTTCGGACATCCCCGCGCAGGACACCGGTACGGTCAAAATCACCAATGACATGCACTTGGCCCTTCTGTGCTGCCATGCGGGAACTCAGCTCGACCCGAACTTCAACAGCAACCCCGGCTGGAACAATCCTAATGATACCGATGGCGATGGTAGCGAGTGGACTGACCACTACGGCCAGCAATTCCGCGTATTTCAAGTCTCAGCAGGTAAGGCAATCGTTGCTGTTGTCTGCCCCACAAGTCACACCCAGCCCGGTGCGGGCTTCTTCGAGATTGACTGGCGCGTGGTCGCCGGTAAGCTGAGCATCCACAAGTCCAGTGCCAACCCCGGCATCACCGACGGCAACGACTGCTACTCCCTTGAGGGTGCGGAATTCACCGTCTACAACGCGGCCGGTCAGTCCATGGGCGTGCTGCGCACCAACGCCAACGGCGACACCAACACCCTTGAGCTTCCCGAGGGTACCTACACGGTGCGCGAGACGAAGCCCCCCAAGGGCTATCTGCCCGCCCCCGACCAGCAAATCACGGTGCGCGGCGGTCAGCAGACAACCGCTCAGGTGACGGATATGCCTTCTGGCGACCCGATGGTCATGGTTGTCGGTAAGTATGATGGTGAAAAGGAATACTCCGAGCTACAAGGTAATATGCCTCAAGGCTCCGCATCTCTTGAGGGCGCTGAGTTCACTATCGAGTACTTCGATACCGTTGACTTCGACAGCTACGATGCAATCAAGAAGGCCGGTGTGAAACCGACCCGCTCTTGGGTAGTCCACACCGATAAAGACGGTTATGCCGAACTGTCTGACGATTACCTTGTTTCTGGTGATGAGATTTACCACGATGCAAGCGGTAATGTAACCATACCTCGTGGTTCTGTCGCCATATATGAGTCAAAGGCTCCCGAAGGATACAAGCTAAATAGCAAGGTCAACTTCCAGAAGATTCAGGAAACCCCTCTTCCTGATGTCACTACCTTCAACATGCCCGAGGTTCCCGAATCCGTGAAGCGCGGCGGCGTGTCCGTGCAGAAGCTCGACTCCGAGACCGGTAAGACCCCGCAGGGTGGAGCATCCCTTGAGGGCATCGCATTCTCCATCATCAACGACAACGAGAACGCCGTGAAGGTGGACGGCAAGACCTACGCCAAGGGCGAAACCGTGAAGGTCATCACGACCGATGCCAAGGGCTTCGCCACCACCGGTGCCGACACCCTCCCCTACGGCGATTACATCATCCGCGAGACTAAGACCAACGGCTCCTACCTCAACACCTCCGCCGAGATGCGCGTGCAGGTGCGCGAGGACGGCAAGGTCTACTCCTTCTCTGCCGAGGACGATGTGGAGCGCGGCGGCGTGCGACTCGTCAAGACCGACTCCGAGACCGGCAGCGACCCGCAGAACGGCCTTTCCTTCGACGGAACCCAGTTCGAGTTGAAATCCCTCAACGACAATCCCATCATCGTGGACGGCAAGACCTACGCCAAGAATCAGGTCATCGACACCCTCGTCATCAAGGACGGTCAGGCCGTGACCGACCCGCACATGCTCCCCTACGGCACTTACTCCGTGCAAGAGGTCAAGGCTCCCGAAGGCTACCTGCTGGACGATACGGTCCATGAGTTCCGCATCGTCGATGACGGTGTGCTGGTGAACCCCATCGACCATGACGGCTCCATCGAGAACCAAATCATGCGCAGCGACCTTGAGTTCACCAAGAAGGGCGAGGACGGTCAGGACCGACTCGCTGGTGTCGCTTTCAAGCTCACCTCCGAGGCCACGGGCGAGAGCCATGTGGTCGTGACGGATGAGAACGGCTACTTCTCCTCCGCCTCCTCTTGGAACAAGCACACCCACGACACCAACGGCAACGACTGGGCGCTCAAGGCGGATGGTGTTATCGACAGCTCCAAGCTGGATGCCACCGCCGGTGTCTGGTTCGGCGACGCCGAGGCAGATGACTCCAAGGGCGCACTGCCCTACGGCACCTACGCCATCGAGGAGCTTCGCTGCACCGCCAACGAGGGCTATCAGCTCATCGAGACCACGGTTATCGTGAGCCGCGACGGCAAGGTGTACGACTTCGGCACCCTCACCGACGTGAAGGCGTCCATCACCACCAAGGCCTACGACCCGATGGACGGCGATTCCCTCGTCGGCATGGGGGAGGTCAAGGTCTCCGACAAGGTGACCTACGCCAACCTCTTTCCGAACCGCAACTACAAGCTGACGGCGGAGCTTCACGACTCCGCGACCGGCAACGTCCTGCTCGACGCCTCCGGCCACCCCATCACCGTGGAGAAGCGATTCACGGCCCAGTCCCCCACCGGGTTCGAGGTCGTGGAGTTCACCATCGACACCATCGCCCTCGGCGGCAAGACCATCACGGTCTATGAGAAGCTGTACGATGATGGTGGCTCCCTCATCGCTGAGCACACCGATAAGTCCGACGTGAACCAGCAGGTGACCGTCATCGAGCCGGAAATCGGCACCACCGCCGTGGATGGCGCGGACGGCGACAAGAACGTGGCGACTGACGACAAGGCGACCGTCACCGACCGTGTGGCCTACAAGAACCTCATCCCCGGCAAGGAGTACACCGTCAAGGGCACCCTGCACATCAAGAAGACCGATGATGAGGGCAAGGTCACCGAGGAAATTCTGAAAGTGGACGGTAAGCCCGTGACGGCTGAAACCACCTTCACGCCCGAGAGCGCCGAGGGCACCGTGGACGTGACCTTCACGTTCGACTCCCTCTCTCTCAAGGACAAGACGCACCTCGTCGCGTTCGAGTCCCTTGAGCACGACGGCCATGAACTCGCGTCCCACGCCGACATCGAGGATGAGGGGCAGACGGTCACCGTCCGCAACCCTCGCATCTCCACCACGGCGCTGGACGGTATCGACAAGGATAAGAACGTCGTCACTGACGACGAAACAGTCATCATCGACACCGTGGCATACGAAAACCTCGTACCCGGCAGGGAGTACACCTTGAAGGGTTCCATGCAGGTGAAGGCCGAGAAAGATGGCAAGCCCGTGGCGAAGCCCCTTGAGGTCGGCGGCAAGCCCGTCAAGGCGGAGACGACCTTCACCCCCGAGAAGTCCGACGGCACCGCCAACGTGACCTTCCGGTTCAGCTCCCGCGACATCGAACCCAGCACCGAGCTGGTCATGTTCGAGTCCCTTGAGCGCGGCGGCAACGTGCTCGCGACCCATGAGGACATCGGGGACGTCAACCAGACCGTCACCGTGACCGCCCCGGCAATCTCGACTTCCGCACGCGATGCCATCGACGGCGACAAGGATGTGGTCGTGGACGATGTGACCACGGTCATCGACACCGTGGAGTACCGGAACCTCGTCCCCGGCAAGGAGTACACCCTGAACGGCAAGCTCCACTCCAAGAGCAACGGCAAGCCCCTGATGGTGGGCGACAAGCCCGTCACGGGCCAGACCACCTTCACGCCCGAGAAGGCCGACGGCAAGGTCGAGGTGACCTTCACCTTCGACTCCCGCGACCTTGAGGACAAGACGGACATTGTGGTCTTCGAGAGCCTTGTACGCTCCGGCACTGAGATTGCGTCCCACGCCGACATCGACGATAAGAACCAAACCGTCACCGTGACCCATCCTGAAATCGGCACCACCGCCGTGGATGGCGCGGATGGCGACAAGAACGTCATCACCGATGACTCAACCGAGGTCATCGACACCGTGGAGTACACGGGCCTCATCCCCGGCAAGGAGTACACCTTGAAGGGCACCCTCCATGTGAAGGTGACCGATGAGGAGGGCAAGGTAACGGAGAAGCCCCTTGAGGTGGACGGCAAGCCCGTCACCGCTGAGACCACCTTCACGCCCGAGAAGGCCGACGGCAAGGTCGATGTGGTGTTCCACTTCAACTCCCTGACCATCCCCCACGACACGGAAATCGTGGCCTTCGAGTCCCTTGAGAAGAACGGCGTCGAAATCGCCGCCCATGCGGACATCGAGGATAAGGCGCAGACCGTCACGGTCAAGCACCCGTTCATCACCACCTCCGCGTTGGATGGCATCGACGGCGACAAGAACATCGTCACCGATGACGAGACAGTCATCGTGGACACCGTGAAATACTCCGGCCTCATCCCCGGCAAGGAATACACCTTGAAGGGTTCCATGCAGGTGAAGAAGTCCGATGAAGACGGCAACCTCACGGCGGAGCCTCTTGAGGTGGATGGCGAGCCGGTGACGGCTGAGACCACCTTCACACCCGAGACCGCCAGCGGCGAGGTCGAGGTGACCTTCACCTTCGACTCCCGCGCCATCGCCGACAAGACGGACATCGTTGTCTTCGAGTCCCTTGAGCGCACCGGCGTTGAAATCGCCAGCCATGCGGACATCGAGGACGGCAAGCAGACCACCACGGTCACCCGTCCGCAAATCGGCACTACCGCGCTGGACGGCCATGACGGCGACAAGAACGTCGTGACCGACGGCAAGACCACGGTCATCGACACCGTGGAGTACAAGAACGTCATCCCCGGCAAGACCTACACCTTGAAGGGCAGCCTCCATGTGAAGGTGACCGACGAGGAGGGCAACGTCACGGAGAAGGCTCTTGAGGTGGACGGCAAGCCCGTCACCGCAGAGACCACCTTCACGCCCGAGAAGAGCGACGGCAAGGTCGAGGTGACCTTCACCTTCGACTCCACCGGCATCCCGCAGGACACCGAGATGGTCGCATTCGAGAGCCTTGAGAAGAACGGCGTCGAGCTTGTGGCCCACGCCGACATCGAGGACGGCAAGCAGACCACGACCGCCCATGTGACGGGCATCTCCACCACGGCCACCGACGGCCTCGATGGGGACAAGAACGTCATCGCGGATGCGGAGACCACCATCACCGATGATGTGGCCTACGAGAACGCCCTGACCGGCATCGGTTACACCATGACCGGTATCCTCATGGATGCCGAGACCGGCCTTCCCATCCTCACGGGCGATGGCAGCGAGAAGTACACCGAGGCGGATGTCGCGGCGTTCATGCAGCAGCTCCTCGACGTGCTCGGACTCTCCGCGCAGGATGAGGATGAGGGTATCGCCGACATCGTGGTCTCCGATGAGACCGCCGAGGACGGTTCGGTGAAGAAGTCCCAGACCGTGCGCGTCCATGCGGACGGCACCTTCGAGGTCATCGACACCACCTATGAGACCGATGAGGACGGCCTGACCTCCGCCACCGTGGACGCATCCGGCAAGGTGGGCTACGATGCCCTGACCGATGAGCAGAAGAAAGCCGTCTCCGACGTGGCCGTGCTCAAGGACTCCGGTATCGTGCTCAACTACTCCGCCACCGGCGAGCTGCCGGTGTCCATCGACATGGATGCCCTCGGCAAGTTCATCGCCGACAACGAAGACCTCATCTCCCATCTGGTCTACCAGACCGCCGAGTTCACCCCGGAGAAGTACGACGGCACCGTGACCATGGACTTCCACTTCAACGCCAACGATGTCATCGACCGCCTCGGCGGCGAGACCAAGGACATCGTGGTGTTCGAGGTCATGTCCAAGAACGCGGTCGCGGATGAGGAGGGTTCCGCCCCCGTCATCGTCGCCTCCGAATGCGACCTCGACTCCGAGGAGCAGACCGTGAACCTCGTGCCCACCGTCATCGGCACCACCGCCACGGACAAGTCCGACGGCGACCACACGCTGATGGCCGGTAAGGATGCGGTAATCACCGACCGCGTGACCTACGAGGGCCTGATTCCGGGCAAGGAATACACCCTCAAGGCGACGCTTATGGACAAGAAGACCGGCGAGATGCTGTCCATCAACGACCAGCACGTCACCGCCGAACTCAAGTTCACGCCCAACAGTCAGAACGGCACCATCGACATCGACCTCGGCAAGTTCGACGCCTCCTCCCTCGACGGCCACGACCTCGTGGTGTTCGAGGAGCTGTACAAGCAGACCGAGCAGGGCAACGAGGCCACCGAGGTTCTGGTCGCCGAGCACAAGGACATCGACGATGAGGGGCAGACGGTCACCGTGACCACCACGCCTCCCGGCGGGTTCTTCGGCAAGACCGGCGGCAACGACTTCTTCATCGTGGTCTCCATCGCGGCACTCGCCGTGCTCGCGTGCGGCTGCGCCTACTACGGCATCAAGAACCGCCGCGCCGCGAAGGCCGAGGATGCCGCAGTCGATGAAGGCGGCGACACTGACAACGGGGATGTCTCGGGCGACTCCGAGGCCTAACCTACTGCACATGCTGCGGGTGCTCCGTCCATGTAAATGGGGAGCGCCCGCCCTATCCCAGAAAGGGGGACACCCATGGATGACAAGAACCGTCTGAACGACGGAGAGAAACCGCAGACCCCCGCCGACCGTGAGGCCAAGGCCAAGCGTCGCATCCTCGTCGGTATCGCGACGGGTGCCCTGCTCGTCGCCGGTCTCATCACCGGCGGCATCTACCTGTCCGGCAGGCAAGGCGGCACGCCCGCAGCTCCCGGCTCCGGCACCCCGACCGGCCAACAGGAGCAAGTCGATGGCGAGAAGCCCTGCGAGCACGACTGGACGGTCACCTACAAGACGGTGCATCACGACGCGGTGACCCACACCGAGAACGTCCCACCGGTCTACGAGACCAAGACCAGCTACCACACCGTGTGCAACGACTGCCAGCAGACCATCGACGGCATCGCCGACGCGCATATCAAGGACACCGGTCACTCCGGGTACTCCACCAACGTGCCCATCACCGGCGAGGTGCTGGTAAGCGAGGGCTTCACACGCGAGGTCACCGATTCCCCGGCCTACGATGAGTCCGTGCCGGACAAGCTCGTCTGCACGCTCTGCGGCGAGGAGAAACCGGCGACTGCCGAGTAGCGACCCTCTCCTTTTCAAGACCCGGCATCCTGCAATCGGGGTGCCGGGTCTTTCTCATGGAGACGATTCAAAAGCCAGAAACGACGGATGATATGATTAGAAGCTAGGAGGTGAACGGAATTGAAGAAGAGAACGAAATCGCGCATAGCTTTCGCGGCCTCAGCTGTCTTCCTGCTGAGCGCCGCAGCGATGTTCGCCTTCCTCCTCTATTGCAGGCAGGCGGCGCATACACCGCCCTCGCCAGACGCGGCCCACGAGTCCATGGTGGAGGACGGCGATGGGTTTCCTGCGGTCGATTGGGATTACTGGCAGGACATCAACCCGGATGTCATCGGCTGGGTCACCATCCCCGGCACCACCGTGGACTCCCCCATCCTTCAAGCTCATGGAGACGCCCCCGGCTATTACCTCAAGCACGACGTGTACGGCAACTACAACCCAGCCGGTGCCATCTACCTTGATGCCGATTGCGAGGAACTGGGGCTGTCCAGCCGCAACGCCGTCATCTTGGGGCATCATTTCTGGAACGACAAGAAGGTGGCCCCAATGGGTACCGTCGCCGATTATAAGGATGTAGACTTCGCCCGCGAACACTCCCTCGTCCTCATTCAGACCCCAAATACGAAGATGACCTACGAGGCGCGGTTCGCGCAGATAGTCAACGGTCGCGAGCGCAATAAGCGCATCGACTTCGAGGGCGAGTCGGACTTCCGTGCATGGTACGGCGAATCGCGTGCGAACGCCGCCATGGTGCTCGATGCCGAGACGGAGCCGGAACAGGTCATCTCGCTCGTCACCTGCTCCTACAACATCTGGGTCGATAACGAGCGCACCGTCCTCGTCACGAGTATGCAAGAAACGGCCAAGAATCAAGCCGAAAATACGCAAATCGCACCAGACGCATCCTGAGCCTTCTGGCGGCAATCCGACATACGGCTGGCATCAGCATAGGCCCGACCCTCTCAACGCCCCGCAGACGCGATTCTGCGGGGTCGTTTTTCTTGCAACCTTCTGAAAATCAGCATCGGGTCGCCGTCCATGCGCGTTGATATAATGATGCCAACGGCTGACGTGGAAAGGACTGAAATGAAAGAGCAGAAGAAATCGAAGTCGCTTGAAATCGTGGAGAAGCAACGTGCGCTCGTGGTCGAGAAGATTATCGAGGACATGAAGCGCGACGGACTCCATTGGTCGGAACCCTACATCCCCTCCCTCAGCCCCCACAACCCGGTATCAGGCACGGTGTATCAGGGCGGCAACCGTTTCCACCTCGGTTTCGTGGGCTACATGCGCGGGTTCACGGACAACCGCTGGTGCACATTCAACCAGATTCGCGATAGCGGCTGGCATCTGAAGAAAGGTGCCAAAGCCGCCCTCATCGAGAAATGGCGCGAGTTCTCCATCAAGGAGGAGAACGAGGACACGGGTGAGAAGGAGGTCACCGGCCACTACCTGCGCTGCGTGGGCTACTGGAACGTCTTCAACGCAAGCGAAATCGAGGGCATCCCCGCCCCACCGGTACCGGAGCATGTGAGCGACCGCACCGCCGCCATCGCGGGCGACCTTATCCTCTCCTCCCGCTGCCCCATCGTGGAATCCATGCGCTATCAGGGGAGCGCCGGTTACGCCCCCGGCTCCGACCGCATCCTCATCGCCCCGCGCGAGACCTTCCTTTCAGATGAGACGTTCACCCGCGTGCTCCTGCACGAGATGACCCATTCGACCGGGCACCCATCCGCCCTCAATCGCGGCTGCAACACTGACTTCGGAAGTCCCGAGTACGCGCAGGAGGAGCTTGTGGCCGAACTCGGCTCCCTTTTCCTCTCCGCAGACCTCGGCATCCAGAGCGTCGATTACGAGGGGGCGCACTACGAGAACCACGTCTCCTACCTGCAATCGTGGATGCACGCGCTGGAAGACGACCCATCCTACCTGTTCAAGGCTGCGGCAAAGGCCGACAAGGCGGGCACCCTCATCATCGGGCGCTACAACGATGTCTTGGAGAAGCGCCGCGACCGCGACGTGGAACGCGCACCTGAGAAGGTGTCCCTCAAGGGAGAAGTCGCGGCCATGAAGGGCGCGTCGAAGAGCCATGATGAGCAGGCCAAAGCGCCTGAAATCGCGGTCTCCGCGCGGTAGAAAACAGTTGTGGAAATGGCTAAAATGTAGTATAATAGTAGTGTAGAAAGCTATCAACCTTTAGATATAGGAAGGGACTAAGAGAGAGGTGAAGTAGGATGAAGTATCGCACGATTGAGGGCGGTTACAAGGTGCCGGTGTTTACAAAGGAATGGAAAGCGATGTGGTTCATGCTGGGCATGTTCTTCCAGATATTCGCCCCCTTTTATGCCGTTATCTATTATGCTATCCGGTTTCCGCAAATCAAGACGGTAAGGGAAGTCGCGGCAACATGGGCGACACGCGGCTTGTTCACGATGGTCGCCATCCTAGTATGTGTCGGCTGCATCCTCTCTTTACTAAGTTGATTACACCATCAGGAGGAGAAACATATGTTTAAAGTGATTGAACCGATACCGTGGAGCTTCACCATCGAGTTCGATGAAGAGAAGGCGAAGCGCAACGGATATGACATCGAGACCCTGTACGATTACGTCGGCAGGAATGTGGAGAAATACGGAGTCACCCGCATCGGGCATGGGACATGGAAGGCGAAGGTCGGCGATGAGGTGGAATCACAATGCCTCGCGCTCTCCATGCTCTCCAATGCGAAATGGGTCATGCGAAACGTCAAGTCGCTCGTCGCCTTCGAGGATGACACCGATGCCATCGACTGCCTTGACGTCTTCCGCAAGACCGACCCTCAATGCCTTTATGCGTAAGTGATATGCCATGGCAAATCGTAGAAAAGCATTCCATTTCGATTTGGATGAAGATAGGTTGAAATCCCTTTATCCATCTGAAAGTAAGACGGGCTACAAAAGCGCATGGGGCAAGATACAGGCCTTCATGGAAGCGAACGGCTTCGAACACACCCAATATTCCGGCTACGAATCCATTCATGGAATGTCCTACTTGCAAGCGTACAAGGTGTTGGAGGGTTTGCAGAAGACATATCCGTGGTTCAAGGATTGCGCTCAAGTAGCAACGCTCACCGAAATCGGTAAGCGTCACGACGTACTGGAACATCTCGGCAATGGCAAAGACATCGAGGAACCGGATGTCAGTCACTCGGAGCCTTTACGGCTCAAGGACGAAGCTCATGCCATGCGGGAATCTTCGAGGGCATTGGAAGCATCTCGTGAAGACCAAGCATATCATCAAGAAAACGAACGATGATAAATTAGCAATAATCTGAGGCCTCGGTTATAAACCGGGGCTTTTTCCTGCCATCAATCGGCGCGGAGCCATTGTCAACGGGAGCGTGGAATACCGGAGTCTTGGCGAGGATATGCCGCGAAAGCCCGTTTACAGGAGGCTCACGGGAAATCCTTTTGGTAAAGGAAAGGAGGCCTCCTGCTTTCCCTGCCCTCCGGCGAGGATGGGTTCGGGTGAAACCCGAGATACGGGTCAAGGGACGCGTCCCTTGCGGGGTTCGGGGTGGAATCCCGAGATGGATTGCATCGCACTGATATGACGAAGCCCCTGGTCGATGACCGGGGGCTTATCCTATGACCTATCTGGACCTAGAAGGGAAACAGGTCAACTGGTTTCAGGCCATGGCATCTCTTGAGCTTCTTGCCGCTTCCACAGGGGCACGGGTCGTTCCTCTTGAACCTCGACAGGAACATGCTGCGTTCAGCTCCGACCGATTGGGCAAGTGCATCGCACATCTCTAGGTACTCATCATGAGAGCCGCCATTGTTCGTATCGTAAATCTTCCCACGCAACTCATTGAATCGCATCCAATTCCTTATGGATGAATCATTGTCGTCATTCCATATGAACGGCAATAAATCAAGCAAACCGTTCACCTCGTCGTTGACGACATTCCATACGAAACCACCTAGGTAATAGACAAATGCGCTCTGGTAGAGCATCGCCGTCAAGTCGTTTCGCCCGCAATTCAGCTTTTCAGGCATGTTGTCACGCACCATCTTCCGTGCAAACTCTTGAGCAGCACCCACCATCTTAGTTCCAGCTTCTATAACCTCTCCGTCCTGCGTCTTACATCCGAAGGTATCCTCCTCGATGAGCTGCTTGATGTCGATGACCTCTATCTTCTCCTTCAAGCGGCTTTGGGGAACCACGTATTCGGAAAAGCGCTCATCCACGTCATCGAACATGGCTGCGAACTTCCCATCGAAGCACGCATCACGAGGCAGAGTGAGGATGTTGTTCCACGTCACCGCATCGAATCGGACATAATCATCTGTATCGAAAAAGATGAGGCATTCTGGTTTACAGGGGGCAGCGAGGAGCGAGCGGAACCGAAACTCGTCAGCTGACCGTGCGGGGAAACAGAAGACGGGGTACTCGCCACCGAGCTTGTCACGAAAACAATCGTATTGCTGATTCTGCCGAGAAGATTGTGATTCTTTGGGCTGGTAAGTTGCGAGAAGCATAACTGGCCTTTCTGTAATATGATAACTACAATACTATAAATATATAACACTACAAAAGAAAAGGGAACTCAAAGAAGCTCCCCTTTACATTTACCTATTTGATTTTCCCGCAATTCGTACAGATACGACGACCAGTTGGGACTTTTTCATCCCAAGCGTCTTTTACAAGTTTCTGCACAGGTTCATCCCATGCTTCTTTAACAGTAACAGGAGTATTTGTATATGATTGACATCCATTAAAGAAGTTTTCTTTGAAATGTGATGTCTCAAAGCCCGTAATATCCGCCCCGCATCCATTACAAATGCAGTGATACTCAACTACCGCGTCGTGATGGATATAAGTTGTCTCATATACCGCGTCGTGATGCACTGTCGCGGTTTCATCAACCCAATTATGTGCACATTGGTGCCCGCTCTGCCCACCACCGTTACCGGAGTTACCTGAGTTGGAACCACCACCACCGTTACCGCCTTGATTCTGACCATTGGCACCTGACTCACCACCGGCGTTATTGTTGCCATTTCCACCGTCTCCGTTGTTACCCGGCTTGGATTCCCCGGTGTCCCCAGCATCATCCTCCGCCTTCTGGCTCTCCTCCTCGACCTTCTCCTTGTCGGCGTTCGGGTTTGCCTTGGCGTTCTCCTTGACCAGCGCGATGACCTTGATGCCGTTCGCGCCGGTCAGGGTCTCATCGCCCTTCTTCACGGCGTCGCCGACGGACTTCACGATGGCGTTGAGCGCATCCGCGTCGGCCTTGTCAGCCGCGATGGGCTTGAACTCGAAGGGCAGCTCATCCCCCGCGTCCTTCCCATCCTTGTCTTCGGCCTCGGACTTCACCTTGACGGTCTTGGGAACCTCGTAGATGGAGCCGTCCTTGTCCACGGGGCTGATGAAGGAGACCTCGTACTCGCCCTCCGCTGGCACGTCGAGCGCATGCGGCTTGTTCGCGTCGTAGGCGTGGTAGTAGTCCACCTTCTCTTCCTTGTTCACGATGTGGGCGATGACCGGAGAGGACTCGCCCTTCACCCAGCCGTCCGCCTTGGCACCGAGCTGGATGACCTGTTGCTCCTGCTTCTCGGTCTGCTCGATGGACGCAGGCTCCTTCGGCTCCGGCTTCTGCGAAGCCGCATACCAGACACCGCCTCCGATGAGGGCGATTGCCAGCAGCCCGCCGAGTCCGGCCATCACGGCCTTCTTCTTGTCGAACTCATGGCCGAAGAGCACGATGGTGCCCTTCTTCTCATCCTCCTCCCCCTCGGTTGGGACGTGCGGCATCTGCTGCGTACCCGTCTCCTGCTTATCCTTATCGAAATCCTTGTTGTCTTCCATGACCAATCTCTTCCTTTCAATCCTACGCCATCCGGTCGGCGCTTTCTTCAACTTGAACCTATATGTATGCGTCCTTGTCATCCGCACATGCGTGTTACGAGAACATCTGCCAGACGATATGGACCAAGATGAACAGCACGAGCATGAGCGCCGTCCACTTGAGGAAATGGAACATGCGGTCCGGCAGGGTGACCATCGCAAGGCGCTCGATACGCCGCTTCGACTCCAAGACCATCGTGTCGATGGCCTTCTTACTGCGCTGCGTCGCCTCGTCTATGTTGCGAAGGGTTATCTCCTGCGCTTTCTCCTGTGCCTTGTTCACGCCGTTGAGCGCGGCCTGCTCTGCGGAATGGGTCTCGTCCTTGGCGCTGTTGTACAGCTCCTCGACTCTATCGACCAGATTGCGCATCTCATAGAGCGTCTGGTCCATCTTCTTCACGGCCTGATTGACCTCGGCCCTCTGGGCATCCACACTCTCCTTGAGCTTCTTCACGGAACCGGAGAGCCTTCGGTAATCGCTGAGGTTATCGGCCTTCTCCTCGCCCTCGCCCACCAGCTTGCGACCTGCGGCACGCATCTCACGCGCCTCCTCGCTGAGGTTCCTGACCCCGCTGATGTGCGTCTCGACGCGTTCATCATCGCGTTCGATGTCTTGCATATCTGTCCCTTGTTCTAAAGATTCCTTGAGGTGCTTCGCGCTATATGCCATGCCGTCACACCCCCTTCTCGCCCACCAGTCTGGTGCGGGTGTGGAAATCATCGCCTATGAGTCCAGTTCGCATGAAGTTCTGCAAGGCATCGGCCACAGTGATGGCGGTCTGGCCGTCATCGCATTGAGCCACGCAGCACCAGTTGCCCGGTCGATGTTCCAACGCGTGGGCACGGCGCACCTCCACGACCCACTTCTCCGTCGCCTGCCCCTTACTCATAGAACTCCTCCTGCTCGTCATAATCCTCGCAACTGATGTATTCCGGGCAGTTGGACGGGTCGATGCGGCATCCATCCAAATCGGGGTATTCGCATCCCAGATTTCTGCCGAGCCAATGGGCGCAATCCGCCTCCCTGCATTCATTGTCAGCCATTCGTTCTCCTTTCCAAGCAATAGTATTATACCATACTATATCAATAGTAAACTACTTTTCTCCAATTTTACCCATCTCCGACCGAAGCTCGAAGATGTTCGCCAAGATGAAGGCGATGCCGAAGTGGGTCATGGCATCCGACCCCTCGGGTTCGCCGCTGAGCCACCGCGCTATCGCGATGAGCGCCCAGATGGCGGCTATCGCGTACCAGAGGATGCTCTGGATGAGGTTGTCGTCCACCTTACTCATCGGTGCGGACCTCCCCTGCCTTCCGCATCTTATGCCGCATCACCTGTATGGCACGCACGCTCCTGCCTGTCATGCGGGAGATTTCCCTATCGGGCATATCGTGCTCCATCACCAATTCCCTCTCCCAGTCCTGCCACCTCGTGTGACGGACATCATCATCGCCGGGGCACAGGGCATAGTTCCTCTCCCGCTGTCGGTTGCGGTACTCCCTTGCCCTCTCGCTGTCCGCGAAGTTCTTCAATGTCTTCGGCATTCACGCCTCCTCGAACTCGCCGCACCAATCGGCATCGGTGCTGTACACGTCGGCACCCGTGGTGCGGTCGCAGGTGGTCAGGTGGGTGCATCGCGTGCAGGGGAACAGGTGCGCCGCAGAGCACCTGCGACTGCGAACCAACCCGCAGTGCATGAGGCAACCGCCGGTGCAGGAACACCGACCGTCGGTCATCCCGTCGTAGCCGTTCTCCTCAAGCCAATCCGCGACCATATCCACCACGGTGGCCCCGTCCTTATCCATGGACTGCATCTCGCCCCTCCCCCATAACACCCGTCCCGCAAAACGGGCAGACATTAAGCGGCAGCTCTGGTTCAGGCTCGATGAGGTCGGCGAGGCGGCGATACGACGCGTCGGCCAGAATGAGATTGAAGTCACTTCGCCGTACACCTATGATGTCCTCAATATCCTGTCCCGTGAACAGAGGCTTGCCGATGTGCTTCCACAGCCGCTCCGCCACATCGCGCCGCTCCTTGTCAAACGCCCCTTTCATCACCTCCTTATCAATGGAAGCCGTCGCAACGGCTCGGGCGTTCCATCGCTGTATCAGCTCGGGGACGAACTCGCCGGTCATCTCCGCACCGCAATGGATGCAGGTGATGCCGAACAGAGGTGGCGACTTGCGCGTCGCCGGTCTGACCTCGCCGGACATGGGTTCATGACCGCAGAAGGGACAGGGCTTTAAGGCGTGTTTGCTCATATTCTCCACCTTCCTAGCATCAGTTGACATTGAATTGATATTCACCCCAGCTGCCTTCTGGAATATGGATGCGCGTCTCATACTGGCACTCTTGCCCGTATGGGAACTCGATAGGAGACTCAAATAACAACGATGAAGATGACATATACGTGACCTTCTTATCCTTGATAATCGCGACTCTCTCGACCCGTGCGTCCTCTTTGGAAGAATCGAACAGGACGGTCACTTCGCTTGCGAGATAGCGTTTCTTCTTGTAGCCGCCGTTCCCATCAGCTGTCATCACCGTGTAGTAATCATCTTCACTGATATTACCGTGTACACGATTACCACCCAAGAGCGAGGTGCTACCGCCGAACTCACCAGAGATGTAAGACGTGCCGTCTAATGTCACAATAGGGGTTGACTCCACTATCTCCTCACGCTCGCCCACTTCCTCTATGCTCTTCGACTCCATGCATTCAAGGCTGAATGCTAAGGCCCCAAAGGCAATAACAGGGATGACGCTAAAGACCACCGAATAGATGAATCGAGCGACATTTCTTTTGATTTTTGAGTGCCATTTACCCGTGTCCAAACTCTCATAGATTATCGTCACAACCCCCAAAGCAATCCCGCAAAGCAGAAACCCTCCAAGCCCGATACAGCCAAGAACACTCTCCCACTGCTTCCACGTCATGATTTCTCTCTCCCCTACTTCCAGTATCGGAACGGCTCTCGCCACATCTTCATGACCACGGCTCCAATCGCCTTGTCCGGTCATACTTCGGCGAACAGCCGCCTCGTCGGCCTCACCCCATCGCGCTCCCACAGCTTCCTCAGAATACCCATGGTGTCGAGAACCGCATCCAAAGTATCATCTGGCGTGATGAAGTAATCTTTGCCGTGAAGGGCCTCACCATAAATGAAGAGGATACCGGTGGAGGCTTCGCGAATCACCTTGTTCATGACGACCGACGTGGCATGTGCCCACGCCCTACGCCTGCGCTCTTCGATGATGTTCACAATGCCTCCACCCTAGTACAAGAGGAACGAGCCGCACTTCGGGCAGAAGGTCGGCACGTCCTCGGCCAAGATGTCAAACTGCGGTTCCGTCACCTCATCCAAATCGGTCATGTCCTGCGCGATGACACCGGCCCAGCCGCAGTGCGAGCACCAGATGCCATCGACCGGGTTGGCCGAGGACTTGTTAGCGGAGTTCACGCGCGGCACGTACCTGCGGCTCTTGAAGCGCGAGGATTCGTGGCTGACCTCGATGTGCTCGGGCCACTCATCCTCGCGCCAATTACCGGGAAGAATCTCGTTCAGATACATCAACGCCCCTCTCATGGTCGTGTGTGTTGCTACTATTGTAGCATACCATAAACCTACCAATGTGGAGATGTTGGGTATCTTCACGGGACCGCTACTTAACGCACGTCCGGTCGCTCATGCCCGCGCTCATCCTTGCCCATGGACGGTGCTTCGCGGCGCGGCTGGGTACCGGACCCGCTCGTGCCTCCGCCCTTCTTGGGCTTGCGTGCATAGGGAACCTCGGAAGCCATCTCGACGCGCAGCTCGTCGGCACCGCGACGATATGCGAGCCACAGGCGCTTCACCTCGGGGTCGTCCATGACCTCCTTGGGCGGGCGCTTGAGTTCGAGCTTCGGGAACGCGGCGAGGGCAGTGCCCTCCAAGCCATGCGCCTTCTTGCGGTAATCGAGGTAGGTCTTCCTCATGTCCTCTAGGTAGGCATCGCGGATGCCGGTGACGCGCTGGCGCTCGGCTTCGACTGCCGCTCGGGCCTCGGCGATTTCCGCGCCCTTGGCCTCGATGTCCGCTTCCACGTTCTGCAAGAACCGCTCCTCAAGGCCGTTCGCGTTCAGGTCGGCATCGAGCTTCGCAAGGGAGAAGGAGTATTTGGAGTTGTCGGTGTCGGTGACGTAGAGCCTGCCCTTGCGGAACTGGGTGTCAACGCCCCAGCCCTCAAGCATCTCACGGTACTCGTAGATGTTCTCGGCCTTGTCGGCTGCGAGACGGCACAGCTCGCGCAGGTTCATCTTGTAGGACTCTCCCCCGCGCCCCTCAATCTCCTTCTCCACCTTCGACGGCTGCTTCTTATGGACGGAGGAATTGCGCTCATCGCGCTCCACCTGCTTCAAGCCCCATGCCTTGTCCATCTTGCGGATGCGGGAGGCACGTTCGACCTTGGCCGACTTGCTGAGGCCTTCGGCGAGACGCTTCCCCGTTGAGAGGTCGCTGCGGTTGATGACCATATGGACTGCGTAACGATGGGTCTTATCCTCTTTGCAGTATTCGTTATGTAATGCAAGAACCACCTGTTGATTGGGGTAATGCCTCCGCACGTACTCCTTCGCGTATCTCATGCAGTCCTCCGGCGTGAGCTTGCCGCCGTTGATGTCGCATTCATCCGGGAGGAAGGCGAGAATCTGATGGTACATAATCGTGTTCTTGGCCTGCACTAGCTCACCGGTCTTCTTGTCGCGGACGCGGCGTGCCGCCTTATCATGCCCGAAGGCTTTTCTGGTCTCCTCCATGAAGGTCGCCCAACGGTTGAGGTTCTTGCAATCCTCCATGTTCTGCGAATCGCGGAGGAGAACCTTCTTGTCATCGTTGATGTAGGCGCGGAGGTTGCGCTGATGTCCCTTCTCCGTGACGGCACGCTGTTTGATGATAGTCATTGGTCATTCCTCCTTCCTACACGCTTCGCGTTTCCCTGCCTCAATTCCCCGCACATCAAAGTGAAACCCCTTCACGGGAAAACCCTCTCTAATCGCGCTAGTTATATAGGCAGCTTTGCATCCAATGGAGATTGCCGCATCGTCTGCACTTTCAAACAGTTCTCCGGTCTCAAGGCAGACAATAGGTTTACTTCTCTTATATCCGCCGCGCTTATGTTCAAAGAGTAGGTCATCCGGCTTCGGTTCATCCGCATAGTAGTAATGCAATCCATGAATGGAATATCCCTTATTCAGCGCTTTCCATAATCTCCTGCCATCACATCCCAGTGACTTCTCCACAGCATTCACGCTATCGAAGTGCTCTGATGTCTCAAGGCAAATAACCGGTCTCTTTTTTCCCCGTCCTCTCCTATCACTCGCGATAAAGAAAGACTTTTCCGGTTTCTTCTCACCTGCAAAATAGAAATGCAGTCCATTTGCCGTGACCCCAATCTTAGCTGCCCGTGAAATACACTGATATGAGATACCGACTGCATCCGCCGCTTCTCTAAGGCTATTGAATGATTCACCTGTCTCCAAGCAGACAACGGATTTTTTATTCACTGGCATCTTGCTCATTGCCGACCTCCTTCGTTGTATATCTCGGCGGTTGCTTCGCGTGAATCTGCGAGTTTGCCGCGCCGTTCCTCACTTGACGCAACCCCCAGCTCATATCCATCGCGCGGATTCTGTTAGCGTGCATCTTCGCCACGGCATCAGCGCGACCCTCGTTCATGCGCTTGCCGTTCGACAAATCGCTGCGGTTGATGAGGAGATGGACGACATAGTTCTCGATGCCGTCAGACACATAACGGTATTTGAGGACCGCGTAGACGACTTCATGAGTCGGGTAGTACTTCTCGATGTACTCCTTGGCGTAGGCCATGCAATCCTCCGGCGTGAGCTTCCCGCCGTTGATGTCACATTCATCTGGGAGGAATGCAAGAATCTGATGGTACATTATCGTGTTCTTGGCTTGCACCAGTTCGCCGGTCTTCTTATCACGGACATGGCGCGAGGGCTTGTCATGCCCGAACATCCTGCGTGTGCCTTCCATGAGGGAATCCCATTTGCGCCAAGACGCGGAGCCGCCGTTTATCGACGGCAAGAACTGCTCATCGCGAATCAGTATACGCTCGTCCTCGTTCATAAGTTTTCGCATGTCACCGCGCGTCGAGTTCGTGATTGCCCACTGCCGGATGATGGTCATCGGTAACTCACTCTCTTTAATCAAACGTATAGGTGTCTTTCCAATCCTGATACTGCTCTTCGGTTATCTCATTCTTTTTCAATTTGAGAGACATCTGAAACCACTTATCCATCGCCTCTTCCATCTTCTTGCTACCTGCTACGACCTCTCCATAGCAATTTATAACAATGCCAAATTGGTCTTCTGCCCTGAACAGCGCGTGAAGCAACTCAAGTTCAGTCGTAATATTACACGTGTCGAAACATTCAAGCGGAACGGCGAGTGCTTTGGCAATCCTCGCTATGCCATCTGCCTTGGGATAACGAGCACCAAGCTCATAGCTTCTCAGCGAAGATTCGCTGAGACCGCTTAGTTGTGCCAACTCCTTTTGGGTGAGGTTACGCCTCTTCCGCAGAGTCCTGATACTCCTCCCCATCGCCAGCGCCCTGTCTTTATGAGTCCCCATCTTCAATCTCCTCTTCCATATCGTCACTCAACCCCAAATTGACTACGACGTTTCCTTTCCGTGCCTCCTCTGCTATCGAGGACAGCGCCGCTTGAGTTTTCGCAAACACATCCCTCTCGTTGTCTAATATCGGGATGACATGGCTCTCGTTGAACGCATCAAGCCCGTAGGTGTTGCAAAACTTCATAAGCTGATTCAGGTTCACGCCGTGCTTGTGCAACTCGAAGAGCGTCTTGCCGAGAACCGAGGTGTCGATGACGTTGATGGTCAGGTTGTCCGAGTGGATGAGCGAGCTGCGCACGAAATCGGAAACGGTGAGGCCGACTTTCTTGGCTTTGCGTTTCAGGATTCGCCTCTCCTTGTCTGTCACTCGGACTTTCAGCCATATCTCTCTATTCTCCAATCACTTGTCCTCACTTTCATGAATCAGAACTTGTAAAACGGTGCCGCCGCCGTTTCCAAGTTCTGGGATTGCGAAAAGCCGCCTTTTCGCCAGTTGGAGAACGGTGGTCTGGTGCCTGTCTTTAGGTACCTGAGTATCGGTCGAGAACCCCCTTTCGGGTAGGCTCCTAAAGCCGTCCGAAAGCAAGATAGAAGGGTGGTTCAAATGCGGTTTTACCGCGTTTGTGGCCACACTTCTCACATCTTGCAACTCGAAGAGCGACCTTGGTCGGTGAGCACTGCTATTGTAGCAGTGCGAGAGCCTTCCCGGACGGGAAATAGGGGTGCCGCCGCCCCTATTTTCTGGCCGGGAAGGCGGTGTCTCCCGGAGCTTGCGGAGGGAGACAGAAAGGTGGGGTGCCGCCGCCCCACCTTTCTCAAATCCGCGAAACGCAGACAGATGATTTGGTTTTCCAGACTTGGCAGTCATGTATTTTCAGACGCTCGCGAACGGATGGATGTACTTTACCTCGGCATGGGAACGCCGCCCCGCGAATCGGCAATCGTGTGATTCTCAAAATCGGTCGCGCCGTTTTCTGGATGGCGGTGAATCGAAAATCTCGAAGGGCGATGATGCGAAGCGGCGAATCTCAGAAGATGGTTTCAGGCCACGGGTCTAATCGAAATTGGAAACGTACCAACGGCCATTCTCGACCACGATGCTGCTCCTGCCGAAATCGACATCGACAAAGATACCATCATCCTCGATGACGCGAATGTCCACGCCATCGAAGAAGTCAAAGTAGCCAACGATGTCGCTGTGAAGCTCATCCACGCACATGTCGCAAACGACCTTGCCGTTAGATTTATCGTAGATGAGGAACCCATCGTACTTCTCAGGGTCGGTGACGTAAGTGTCAAAGTCGATGATGCCGTTCTCGGTCTTCTCGGCGAAGCTGTTCAACATGCCGATGATGAAGACGGGCGCGTAATCGTGGAACATGCGATGTCCTTTCAAAATCAACCTGTTACTTGTCGAGGGCTTCGGCGAAGACGCAGCAGCGGTAGCCCGCGCTCGACATGTCGCCCTCCTTGGGCGGGTCGTTGTGCTTGTAGAGCACAGCACGCCTTCCGGGCCAGTAGTCCGTGCCGTCGTCGTTCTTCTTGCCCCACAGCCATTCGGTCACCTTGCCGTATCGGAAATCTCCGATGAGCGGAGACGGAATCGTCTCGTCCTCGTCCTTCCCGAACGTGCGGTAGGTGATTTCGTATTTGTCGTAACCGGTCTTCGTGGAGACACGCTTCACGCCGACGATGGTGCAGTGAATCTTGGTCGCCATCGCCACGCGATAGGCTAGGTTGTTCTCATCCTCGGCATCGACGATTGCCCTTGCGCATAGACCCACTTCTACGGGTCTGGGTTGACGGCCCTTCTCGATGGCGGCAGTCATATAGGCCATCGGAAGAATCTCGCGATAGCGTTGGTCGGTCATCTTGTTCTTGCGCTCGTCCATATTGCGTCTCCCTTCGTCGCGGACGGCTGATACGGGAAACCGCCCACACGGGCGGCTCCATATTCCTACTTCAACTTCGCGACAAGCTCGATGATTCCCTCGCGCTGGCGGCAACCGAGACCTTGCACCCGGCGGTTCTCGGCGATTCCGAGCTTGCGCATGATGTCATCTGCCTTCGCCTTGCCGATGCCGGGGATGCACATCAGGAACTCGTGGACGCGGATGCGCTTGGCGCGGTCATCATCGAGGGCGTCCGCAAGGGAAATCTCCCCCTTCTTCACGAGTTCCTTGAACTCCATGCGCTCGCGCCGCGCCTCTGCTGAACGCTCAAGCGCGGCCTTGCGCTGCTCATCGGTCATCTCGGGCAGGTTGTTGTTCTCCACTTCTCTCTCCTTACTCTCCGGCATCGCCGGTCTCCTTGTTCTCAGATGCCGCCTTGCGCAAACGCCAGCGGCGGTTCGAGATGGACTTCATCGAGCGCTTGATGATTGGTGAAAGCTCGCTATCGGGAATCCTATGGATGAGAACCAACTTGTCCTCGTCAACCGTCCACCTTCGCCGCTCGTACTTGAAGGCGGTCCGCGCGTAATAGCGCTTGTGCTCGGCGTGTTTCAAATCGCGCTCCTTCGCACTTAACGCATTACTCATTCTTGACCGCCGCCCACCAATCTCCATCATGGATGAAGACATTGATGTTCTGCAACTCGATTCGGATGAGGCCTTCGCACTCAAGATACATCGGACGGGAAGGAAGCGGCAGCAGAAGGTCTCGCGTCCCCGAGAACCTATCGGGAAACATAATTTCCCCCTCCTCATTGTCGTACACCGCATATCCATCATACGAACCGGGGTCCTTCTTGAACGTGTCGTAGTCAATAAACTCGCATTCCTTGGCGAGCATCGCGACATTCTGGAACATGGAGACAAGTAAAATAGCTTCCTCGAAATTGCGCATCTCTACGCCGTCCACTTCTTGACCTCGACCACATCGTAGGTGGCGGCGAAACCGCTTGCCTTCGCACCGAGGGTGAGCGCGTCGCAGACGGCCACCGCCTTGTCGAATGACTCGCACCACGCGACGGCCACGCCGCCGACCACCATCACGACGTAAATCTTGTCGAGCTTCGCATCTGCCGTTGTCGCCATGTCGGCTCCTTTCGCTTCGTCCTTCTTGAACGGTTCCGTGTATGCAGGCTTCTCTTTCGGCTGTTGCGCCTTCGCCTTGGGCCGCACCTTCTCCTTCATCGCCTCCAAGATTCGCGCGTCCATGTCGGCGCACCAATCGGTATAGGCCCTGATGGCATCCTTGTTGGTGGCGCTGTTGAACATGCGGCGGTCCATCTTGCCGTCGGGCATCTGGTACGTGCCCATGTACGTCGCCCCGTGAGTCGGGCCGTAGAGCTTCCCGCGTCCGCCCTGTTGGTTGAATATGGGCTTATCGGGCTTCGACATCCGTCTCCTCCTTCACCTCGACCGCGACGCCCTCCTCGGCGGGCACGAGCCATGTGCGCCATTTAGAGGTAAACTTGCCCGCCTCGCCGTAGGCCGCGCGGAAGTTGCAGACGACGCAGATGCGCCCATCGCCGCCACGCGCGACCCCGATGACCGTGCCCAGACCGAACTTCTGGGAGAGGATTCGACCCCCGATGTGATAGCGGTTCCCGTAGGCATCGCGGGGGAGCGCATGGATGTACTTGTACACCCCGATTCGCTTTCCCATCGCGCACCGCCTACGCGAACTCGGCTTCGAGGAGGCGGTTGATGAGGACGGTCATGTTCTCACCCGTCTCCACCTTGTGATATTGGAGCTTCGTGTGCATGGACTTCGGGATGCGGACGTTGATGCACACCAGCTCATCGACCTCCGGCTGCGCGTGCTGGATGGAGGCCTGCTGGCGCTTGGACTTCTTCGCGGAGGCCATGAAGGCGTTGCTGTTGTTAGACATACTTCTTCTCCTTCTCATTGATGATGGAATCTGCCAGCTCCTCAAGAGCCGGGATGACGTGGCTGTGCGGGCTGTGCTCCGCGACCGACTTGCCCTCGGCTGCGGCCTGCGAGAGCGCGACCGCGCGGGGCACCTTCGCGATGACCGGCACCTGCTCGGACTCAAGGAACTCCACGAGCTGCTTGTCGAGCTTGCCGAACGCGTAGAAGTTGTTGACCACGAGGCGGATTGCCGCACCCGTGCCGGAGTCCTTGGCGATTTGGTAGGTGCGCATGGTCGGCTCCACATCGCGCGTGCTCGGGAGCATGGGGATGAGGATGACATCGGCGGCGCGGCACCAATCGCCCATGCCGTCGTTCAAGACGCCCGCCGTATCGACAATCTGGTAATCGCAGGACTCGGCGTAGTCCGGGTCATCGCAGACCTCGTGGACGGAGCCGCCCTGCGGGTCGGTGGATACGAACGCCACCGTGGAGCCTCGGCGCTCAAGCGCGAACGCCAGCTCGTCGGCGAGGGTGGTCTTGCCGACACCGCCCTTCTGGTTGAGGAACAGAATCGTGAACATATACATCAGTCCTTTCATGTCTTGATTCATGAGTCGCTTAATCAGCGAGGCCGCTCTTGCGGTATTCCAAGCAAAGGGCGCGAACCGTCACGGCGTAGATGGTGAGCAGCGCGGTGAACAGGAACGCGACCGCGAGCACTTCGGGTGCGCTCAGGCCGATATAGCAGCCCAAGGCGAGGGAGACGATAGCGCCCATCGGTGCCGCAGCGGCCACCATGATGGCGAGGCCCCCGTCGATGGGGCGCGGGTTCCGGGCCATATGCCCTCCCTTGGACTTCATCCACATCACTCTCCCCACCAGTCATCGGCCCCGTCGGGATCGGCGGCCTTCGCAGCCTTGCAGAACGCGAGGGCGAAAAGGAGCAGGACGGCGACCATCGCCATCGCCGCCACGGACCAGACAACCGCCCAGACGCCATGCGAGCGCGGCGATTGCCGCAAATTCCACGAGGATGGTGGCCGGGACCACGTATTCCGCCATTCCGACCTTGACCTTATCCGAGATAGCCATATGCGGGACCTTTCATAGATGTCAGACTTGGAACGAGATGAGGATGAAGATGAGCGCGAGGAGGGCGAACAGGGAGATTCGCAGCATCCGTGCGCGGGTCATCCTCCTCCGCGCGAAGATGTAGGCGGCGTCGTGGGCGATGCCGGATGCCGCGAGCGTGACCGCCAGCATCAGGGACGCCCAACCGACCGCGAATAGGACGGGTCTCACGACCGGACCTAGAACGGGATGTCCTCGTCATAGAGGTCGAGTTCGGGTTCGGGAACCGGGGCGGGTGCCGCGTGGGACGGCTCGTAAGGGGTCGCTGGCGCGTCGCCTGTCTGCTCGCGCTTGCCGCCGCTGAACTCAAGCTGGTCAACGATGACGCTCAGCTCATGGCGCTTCTCATCGTCCTTGACCCACTGCGAGTAGCGCAGCTTGCCGTCGATGGTGACCTTGGTGCCCTTCAAGAGGTACTTGGACAGCTTCTCGGCGCGGGTGCCGAACAGGGAGCACTTGACGAACACGGGGGCATCGACGTACTCGCCCTCGGCGTTCTTGCGCTTCTCGTTGACCGCGACGGTGAACCCCGCGACCGCGAGGCCGCTGGCGGTGACGCGCATCTCCACGTCGCGCGTCAGGTTACCCTCGATGATGACTCGGTTGATTGCCATGCCTGAATCCAATCTACTCGGATGTGACTACCTGCCTTTTCGGCACTACCAATATAGCAAACTACAATGCCAGTATAGTTGAAATGTAGTAACCTCCATATCTTCTACACGCCGTGTACGTCGGACGTGCCAAGGCCGCGCGATTCCTGCGGTACGCCCTCCATGTACTCCTCAAGCACGATGCCCTCGCCCGGTTCGACCCCATCTTCATCAAGTCCCTGCTCGCGCACCAGATAACCGTCGAACGCCAACTTGGCGATGTTGTCCACGCAACCGATGTAATAATCCTCGCACCAAGTGTCGTATATCTCCTTGGACACCTGCGCCACCGACCTGTCAACGACCTCGGCGATGTCGAGGAACGAGCACCCGGTGGCGAAGAAAGCCACGGTCTCAGCCCATTTCCTAGCTTCGCTGACGCGCCTCTTGCCGTAACGGGCACGTGCCCGTTCGAGCGTGAGGCCATGCTGCTCAAGGCTCGTGCGGATAATCCGCTCGGCCTTCTCACCCTCCCCTGCCACGCCGCGCCAACTACCGATGCCGATGGACTGGCGGAGCCAACCGCACCCGTGGGACTCGAAGAACGCATCCAAATCGGCGTAGCTCACGGGCTTGCGCCACCACGGAGCACACCAATCACCCAAGTCATATATGGAATTGATACCGAACGGGCTATCTACCTCTTTTTGCAAAGCCAAACGCATGGTCAGCAGGTAATGGCAATCGCAGATTCCGTTGTCCTCGACAAGGTTCTCCATCTTCTTCATCCTCCCAATCCTTCAACAAATCAAGGAGGGGTCGCCGGTCTTCCGGTGCCCCTCCCATGCCGCGCCTAGCGCTTTCCAAAGCTCGTGACCGAGAAGAAGTCCCCATTGCCGACGGTCTTCCGCACACGGTAATAAATCCCCTCTGCGCAAGTCTCCTTCGCTATGACAACATCGGAGGGTCTGACGTTCTTCCATCCGTACATCTCGCGAACCCACTTGTCGAGGAACGCCTTGGTGGGGTGGAATGAACGGGAAGAGACATTGCGGTAGAAGTCGCGCCTCGCCCTCTCGCGCCTCTTGGCCTTCGCTCCATCCGCCTCATGGGCATCATCGACGTACCAATCACCATCGACCTTGAAGAACACACGCTCGCTGATGACGTTCCCCGGCTCGACCCAATCGAAGGACCCCTTCGGGGCGCGGCACTCGAACAGGATGCGCGAGTCCAACCCCCGCAAATTCGCGAAGCGACCGTCCTCAGCCACCTCTTTCAACTCGGGGCGGCGGATGCCGACGGCGACGCGCTCACGGCCACGGGAGAGAAAATGCACGCCCACGACATCGCTGTAACTCGCATTGTCCATCTCAAGGACCCAGCCGTCCTCGATGTAGCGATGCACGATTCCCGTGATGATGGCGTTCAGGTCGTTGCGCTTCATGGTGGGGTTCCTTCCCTCGCGGTTTGCGTTGCCTTAATTATAGCAACCTACAATACTATCAATGTAGTAAAGTAGAAACCTACACATATCGCACACACACCCCTCCATAAGGAAGGGGCACCCTCGCGGATGCCCCTCTTGCCACCTAGTCGAAGACGAAGCGACCACCTTGGACGTGCATCTTCTCGCCATCGAACGTATAGCGCCAGATGCGCGGGTCCTTCTCCTCTGCCTCGTCCCAGTTCTCCATGAACACGAGGACCGAACCCGCCCCGATGACGGGGGCGCAGGCCTCGAAGACGGCGCGGCCCATGTCATCCCTGTACGCGGCGATGCCGCTGTCCTCGAAGAAGACGAAATCAATGCCATCCTCGGTCTCGTCCTCCACCGAGAAGCCGAGCCAGTTGAGGATGCCGCGCGGCCCCTCCTTCTCGGCATCGAACCAGAACTCGCCGCTCTGCGACTCCTCGTCGTAATCCCCGGCAAGCGCCTCCCTCATGCCCGCGTCCAGCGCCAGCTCGACGAACCTGCCGTAATCCTTCCTCTTGATGGAGAGGATGCCCTTCAACAGGACCGTCTTGTCCTCCCACTTAATCTTCCTCCACCAGTCGCACTTCGGCTCGAACATGTCGGTTCCTTTCTCTTGGTTGCCTGTGGCTTAATTATAGCAATGTGCCGTACTACCAATATAGCAAACTATAATACTACACGCCCTCTCCACAAAGCCGCCCCCGCAGGGAACATGGTCATAGGGGCTTGCCCCTATCCTTGCCTCCCCCATCCGTCACCCATGCGAACCAGCCGCCATCTCTGCAACATCGCCCTTCTTGTGACCGTCACCCCCTTCCCCTCTCTCCTTGCCTTCCCGCCGCCCCGATTTGCGGCTCCGTGAGAAAAAACGACCCCACAGAATCGCTCCTGCGGGGTCTTGAATGTCACCCATGTCCCAGATGACCTATGTCGGATGATGCCGCCTAAAATCGGCTCACAGCGCGTCAGGCGGGAAACGAGCAGTTCACGGCATCATGCAGCCGTAGTCTCGTCATCATCGTTCTTGCCGAGTCGATGCGCGAAGGATGTCCGTCTGGTATGTCATCTGCATCATCCTTCCATGTAATCAGGAGTATACCTTATGTGGGCGGGCCACGGGGGTGTCGATGCCCCATGACCCGCCGTCATCCTATGAGCGCATCCGCGCTGCGCCTCGCGGTTCCTCTCCATTCCCTTTCGTATCGGTGCGTTGCGGTGCGAATCCACTGCACGTCAGCTCTTGGCACTGCCTAGCCATCGCCTCTCTCGTCTATTCTTTTCCGCCGCCAGTCGCAGCGTGTCCTTTCCGTCTCACCTCGCGTCGAGGCCCCTCGCACATATCATATCCCTCTCGGTTCAGCGCCCTTCAACACGCTGCTTTTCCTTTCCATCTCGCAGCTTTGCCGGTCTTACCCGTGGTGCCGTATCTGCGTATATGGGTCGCGCGGTCAGTCCTCTTTGGCGACCTCCTCCCACTCGAAGCGGCCCTTGCCGCTGTTGCGCCATTGGAACAGGCCGCGCAGGGCACCGTAGTCCAGCCACTCGCGCACGGTCTCCGCGTCCTTGGGGTTCATCACGAGGATGCTGAACTCAAGCACGGTACCGGCTGGGACGGTCTCGGATGCGGCCAGCGCCACGCGCTCGCCGGAGGCGGAGCTGGCGCGAAGCGGGCGCTCGCAGCGACCGCACTCGGCACCCTCGGGGAGCTGGAACGGGATTCTGCGCTGCTCCACGAACACGGTGCCGTCGATGACCTTCTTGAAGGCCGTCAGCTTGCTCGAACGGGTACCGGGCACGCGGCGCAGGGCCGAGCAGGCGTCCTTGAAGAAGCCCTTGATTTGGTAGTCCCAGCAGAAGGGCACGCCATCCTCCGTGCGGGGGAAGCAGGTGGTCGCGTCCTCCACGGCATCCATGCCCTCGATGACCCCGACCTCCTCAGCGCCGTTCTCCGGCTCGGGGGCCTTCGAGGCAATCCAGTTGCCGTAAATCTCGGGGTCGCCGGGGGTCATGCCCAGAGCCTCCTCAAGCAGGGTCAGGCGCACGGCGATTCGCTCACCGATGCCCTCAAGGCGGTTCCCGTCCTTCTTCATGATACGTACCATCCTTCCATGGTCCTCGGCACCGTCCCTTCGGTGCCGTCTGCTGCCTACAATCATAGCAAACTATAAAACAATAATGATGGAAACATTGAGACGCATAATTCCATCATGACTTGGGAGACCCTACCCCCTCCCCTTATGGCCGAACTTCTCACGCAGGAGCCTCATGCGCCCCGTCAATGCGTTGGCGAAGACCTCCTCGGCAAGGAAGTCGCGGAAGCCACCACCGACACCCGTCACCCGCCTCACGCGGTAGGGCTTGACGGACAGGAAGCCCTCGCCGACGGCCACGGCCATATCCAAGGTCGGGTACGCGCCGATGGCGGACCAGCGCCATTGCTCCCCGTCCGGCACCCAGACCTCCAAGCTGTAAACGGTGTCCATGCCATCCACGGCGACCGCCTACTCCCCAATCTCCTCGGCGATTTCACCGGCGATATGCAGAAGCTCGCTTCGGCAGTAATCCATCTTCCGGGCGTAGGACTGCATGATGACCGAAAGCTCGGCGTTCAAGAGCGCAAGCTCGTCATAGCAATCCGCCAATGCTCGGTGCGCGTCCGTGCGCTCGATTCCGAGGATGTCGCGCAGGCTGTCCATGGAGCGGCTGGGCAGGTCGGGCCACAGCTCCCTCGCCACCTCCAACGTGTCGATGACATAGGGGTAGATGAAGACGCGACCGGATTTGGCGGCTGCGGCCTGCACGAACGGGATGTCGAAGGAGGCGATGTTGTGCCCCGCGAGGGTCGCGTCTTCCCCGATGAAGTCGAGGAACGCGTCAAGCGCATCGCCGATGGCGGGAGCGCCCTTGAGCATATCGTCGGTGATGCCGTTGACGCGCCCCGCAGCCTCGGGCATAGACCCCTCAATCGCCACGAGCGTCGAGAACAAGCCCTGCGGCAGGCCGTCCTTCACGCCGATGGCGGCAATCTCGCAAATCTGGTCGCTTTCGGGGTGAAGCCCCGTGGTCTCGATGTCGAACACGACGTAATCGTACTTGGATTCCATGACCTCTCCCTCTCGGGTCGAAAAAGGGGCCGCGCCACCTGCGGCACGGCCCCGCAACCATATGAACCGGCCCGCTACTCGCGGACGACCTTCTCCAACATGACGATACCCGGCGCATCCTCGTCATCGCTGACGGGCACGGCGTTGAAATGCACCGAACCCTCCTTCACCGCAGCCAAGAAACCGGCGATGGCGAGTTCTTCGATGTCGCCGCGCAAGACATGGGCGGCATCCACCCAGTCCTCACCGCGCACCCACACCGGGAACGGCGTCGGCGTAACCATGAACATGCGCACCTCGCCCTCACCGGGCAGCTCGTCGGAGTCGGTCGTGCCACCGCCCTCCCGATGGAGCGGGCAGTTCTCGCAATCATCACGGAACAGCTCGCAGAACAGTTCCTTGATGATGTCGGGGGCACCATCGTCACCGTCATCCTCGCAACGCGTCTCCTCCTCGGCCAAGGCCGCAGCCGCCGCACGGGCGTTCGCAGCCTCCTCGGCGAGCGTGGGGCGGTGGGCATCAGGTTCGCGCAGAGCGTCGTTCTTGACGGTCTCCATCAGCGCGACGGCATCCGCGACCTGCGCGGGGGAGAAGCAGGAGGTGAGGTTCAGCAGGTCATGCCCGCATCCGCACGTCCACTCCTCCTCGTGGCGCACGACCACGGTCCTGCCGCAATCGGGGCACCAGCCCACCATATAAACCACGTTATTGTCAGTCATATGTCAATCCTTTCCCTTGATGGCTAGATAACCTCGTCCCTCAGTATACCTTTCGGATTGGGGTAGCAGTCGCGCATCGCCCAGCGCTGGGACACGTACTCGACGCAATCCCGCATCTCCGGTAGGAGCTGCGCCACCGCCGCTTCCTTCGACTCAGCGCGGCACACGGCGGTGTCCATGCCCAGCTTGTGCTTCCGCGTGGGCACCTTGCGCCGCAGCTTGATGAAGAAGTAGTAATCCATGGTGTCGTTCCCTTCCCTTCTCCTAATAGTTCAGATGACGGACGCAGGTGTTCTCATACGCCCGGTTCATCAGCCAATCCGGCACATCCTCACCGAAAGGCTCGTAATAACGCGCGACCTGACCCGGACGCGCCACAAGGACGGTGATGAGCTTGCGCGAATGCGCGTTGAACACGAAGACGATTCCTGTGCTCGTGAGGACATGGACCTCGCAACCGGCGCGGTGCCCGGTGTCCACGAGGCACTGGCGGACGATGTGGCCGAAACCCACCGTCTTGGCGATGCGCATAATGCGCTCATGGCGGTCGCGGTGGAAGTGCCCGCTCTCGCGGAGACGGCCAAGCTCACGGCGGAACGCGTCGAGATTCCCGCCGACCTTGCGCTCGATGACGTGGAAGTAGCTGCCCATGGCGTGTCCTTTCCGTTGTGCCGCTATCATCATAGCAAACTACCAACCCACAAATATGGTAAAGTAGGAACCTACATATATCGCACACAACCCTTTTCATGGACACGCGGGAACGATTCGCCCATGCCAAGGAAAAGGGGACACCTCGTGGGTGCCCCCTTCATCGACCAGCTAGGCGATTCCGTATGACTTGCAGAGGTACTGGGCGTATGCCTCGCAGAGAAAAGCCACATGTTCGCTAACACCGTCGTAGTAAGCCTGCTCGCACTCCTCCAACTTCCCCAACTGATACTCGTCAACATACCCATCTTCATCGCCATCGAGAAGCGATTCCCAATCACAGTGGTGGAAGTTCCCCGCCCAACGAAGGACGGCCTCATTCTTATCCATCCCGGGGAAGACATCGCCGCCGAAAGCCACCAACCTGCAAAGCATTATGAACTGCTGGTTCAAATCGAGCTGCGCCACGTCATCATCGCTGTACGGTGCGCGGTACTCGTGGTAACCGTTGAAGACGTACTGGCTGATGCCGCCGTTGCAAATCTGGTAGTCCATGTTGATAACGGAGCTGAGGGCGCTGACCTCGTGGAACCGGGTCGGCGTGAGCGCGGCCTTGTCGCAGGTGAGCAGCTTGTCAATCCAGTCGGTGCCCTCGTCAGTCTCCATGACGCGGCTATGCGACAGCTTGACCTTCTTGTCCAAACCCTCAAGCTCGATGCCCTTGTACTTCATGGTGGGGTTCCTTCCCTCGTGGTTTCCTGTAGCTTAATTATATCAACCAACCATGCCATAAATGTAGCAAACTACAATCCTATATATCCTCTCCATGAAAAAGGGCACCCTCCCGGATGCCCCTTTCTCCTATCCCAAATCGTGTCTTTGAAGAATCTCCGTGAAGGTGTCTTGGTCCATGTCATCGACGGTATCGAAGCCAAGGTCGTGAATCTCCTCGACGATTCCTTCGATGTCCCATTCGGATGGGTCGAAGTTCACAGAGACGTAATCAACGACCTCCTGCTCGATTCGCTGCCTACTCATACACAAAACCTTCCTCTCTCGGTCTTACCGTGCCTTAATTATAACAACCTATCACGCTATCAATGTGGTAAACTACATTCCTACATACCTTCTTCACATAGGTCGCCCCTGCGGGGAACTGGGTCATAGGGGCTTGCCCCTATCCTCGCCCCCTCCCTCTCGTCACCCATGCGGACCAGCCGCCATGCCTACCGCACCGCCCTCATAGAAACCGTCATCCCTCCCTCCTTCCTCCCTGCCTTTCTTTCCGTTCGTCCATGGAAAAAGGGGCCGCGCCGAAGCGCGTCCCCTTCCGTGCAAGCTGGTCGTTGCGTCACAAATCGTAGCATATCCAAGCTATCGTAGCCTATCCCTATCAAGTCTGGTCTACTCTAAGCGTGGCCGCTCCGTTCCATATCTAATCGGTGCCTCGCGCTGCCTCTCAGTTCTATTCCATCGCATCGCCGGTCTTACCCGAGGTGCCGTATCGGTGGAATCGGAAGATTGGCGGCTAATCGGCTGCGTAGCGCTCCGGTTCGGCCTCCATGAGGGAGACGGTGAGTTCGACACGACGGCCATCGAGGAGGTCGGCGACGTGCTGGCGGATGTCGTGGGCGACCTGGCTGTATATCACGTCGAAAATCGGGACACCTCCGTATGCCGTCATGCCCTCTGCCGTCTCATCAAGCCAGTCGAGGACCATCTGCCCGCAGAGCGAAAACCCCTCCATCACCGCCGCATCTTCCCCCAACAGCTTCTTCGGGTCGTACACCTCTGGGTTGTAATAACTCATGTCGATTTCCTTCCATCATCATGCAATCCAAGGGGTGCAGCACCCCATAGTTGGGATATGGAGTGCTGCCGGGAAACTGGGTTCGTTCGCAGGTGTTGGTAGCGCCTGCGAATAACTGAAAACGAGGTCTAGACTCGTATCAGCTCCCATACATCCCGTACCGGCTAACCCCCGTGTGCGAACGGTGAGAGGGGCAATGCCTATGAACACGTTTCTTGAAGTCCTGAATGCCCTCGCCGGTACGGGTACATCATACATCATCGCCGTCTAAGCCAAGAATCTCCCCATCCTCATCCATCGAGCGGTGAGGTTGACCGTCCACGACACCGCCGACCGTCACCCCCTTGTCGAAGAACTCGCCCGTCTCCAACTCGCGCTCCCAGCGCTCGACCATCTCGTCCGTTATTGTTCGACCACCAGCAGCTACCCATGACTTGCCCATCTAAAACCTACCGCCTGTCGTCTAATCCGCCTTGCCTCCGCGCATCGTGCGGACAGCCCTGCGCACCATCGCGCCGAGGCTCTTGTCGAGTCTCACGCCAAGGAACGACTCAAGAGAGGCGGTATCCTTGAACACGATGACGCTGTTCACCATCGCCGCATTGAGATATGCCGGAAGTTCGTCATAGATGGCCTTCACCTCGAACTTGAGCGTCCTATCGGCATCAGAGCCATCCGGTTTGTATTCCACCCCTTGATTGTTTGGACGCACCTTGAACTGCGAGGGGTCTACGCGCCATGCCTCAAGCAGCTTCTCCCTCGCCACACGGGCGGTCGCGGTCTCACCGATGAAATCGCGGAACGTCAAGGGCGTGTTCCACGTATCGGACTCGCCAGCCTCCTTAAACATCTCCCGCAACGTGACACTCGACAGGTTCAGGAGGTCTGGAAGATAGTCTCGCGACCCGACACGTATCATGTCCTCCATCTCCTCGACCAGCGGTTCCATGCGGGCAAGGTATTCGAGGAAGAAGGCGGTTGTGAGCCTCCCAATCGAATCGCTCAGAGTCTTCTTGCCGACCGTGCCGACCTCGCGGTCGATGCGAACCTCCGTCCGTATGGGAACAGAGCGCTTCGCCAGCTCGGGTTTCAATCCGCCCATCTTGTTCACCGTCAACGTGTAGATGGGGCTGAGGACATCTTCGCGGTTCAACCAAGCCCCGTCGCGCTTTATGATTGCGTCGGCATTCGTCTGGAATCGCTTCCACGGCATATCGTCAATCAGCAATCCCATCTCCGGGCAGAGGCTATTGATTGCCTTGATTCCAGTCGGTGTCCACTCCTCGTGTGACACCTTGCCCGTCTGCGGAGAACCGTACATCGCTTGCAGGCACAGCTCCATAAAGGTGGTCTTGCCCGCATTGGAGTCACCGTAAAGAATGCAGTATAGGGGGAACAGCGTGAAGGAATAACCGTGGCGCATCGCGACTTTTCGCACCCTCGTCATGAACGGCGCGGTGAACATGAAGGCGAGCACCTTGAAGAACTGCTGCTTCGTGACCTCGACATCACCTATGAACGAATCGTACCCGCGCATGATGTCGGAGATGCGGTGCGCATCATCCACCCACGCGCCCTCCGGCTGAACTTCATACGCCTCCCCGTTCAACGTCGCCGCGCCGCTCTCGGTGTCATAATGGAACTTCGGATAGGCGACCGCACGCACCTCACGCTCTGCTTTGGCCTCCCTTGCCGCGCGAATGACGCGACGCACCTCATCAGGGATGATGACGCGACCACCGGTGACCGGCTTGTAGTCCACCTTATGCTCTCGCATCGCGGCATATTGTTCGCGCTCCTCCTCCGTCATGTCCTTCGGGTTGAAGGTGTAGAAGGTCTCAACCTCATCGTCATCCTCCGGCATGTCGCAGAGGTAGACGACCCCCTTCGCCCGCATGACCGGCACCACCTCTAACTCACCTTCGGAGTCCCCGGCGACACTCGCGAAATCGACCATGGCGGCGGGTTCCAACGGCGTCGTGGACGACATTCCCTTCAACGACTCGAAGCGTGCGAGGCGGTTATCGAACATCACGGCATCGCCGTCGAAGCAGGTTATCTCCTCGTACTGACCGCCCGTGAAGGCGCGTTTGGAGAGGTTCGCGGAACCCGTGATGATGCGGCAGCGCCCATCGTCAGCAGACAGTATGTACAGCTTCTCATGCGACATCTTGCGCATGTTGAAGTAGATGCGCACGGAGCCGTCCTTGACGCGTTCCACGAGGCGCTTCCGTTTAGAGAGGCGCTTCATCTCCAACTTCTGGTGCATGGCGACCTCCACGATGTCCGGTCGCACGGTATTCATGGAGCCGATGATTATCTCGACATCCTCGAACATATCGGCCACCGTCTCCACGAAGCCGAGACCGTATGAGAACGTGATGACCTTCAGATGGTCGAATCCGCCGAAAAGGCTCTTGTAATCCATCCTCCTCTGGTCGATGAACTTCGAGTAGATGACCTCGATGCCGTCCTTGGTCTCGTCGGTGAACAGGCTCTCCTGACCTGATTCCATATCCCCTCCTATCCCTGAACTGCTTCCATCAGCGCGTCGATGTAGCCTCGAACGCGGTCGGCGATGTGCGCGGGGCACTTGATGTAGACCTTATCCTCGTCTCCCGGTTTCATCGGCTCGGTACTCTCCGTGGATGCGGCCAGCGCCGCCGTAGGCGCATCCACATCGAACAGAGCGCCTTGAGACGGCTCGTGTACCTCCTCGACCTTGGCGGCGAGGGAGTCGTAGAACTCGATGACGGACTCGTTAGCGTAAAGGCGCTGGCGCTCTATCTTCGGCCAGACGGTGAGGCCGTCGAAGGTCGTGCAGCGCGACAGGGCGACATAGAGCATACCCGCGCCGAACACCTTGGAATGGACGGCGCAGCGCTCGAAGGTCTGGCCCTGCGACTTGTGGATGGTGATGGCGAACGCGAGGCGAAGAGGGATTTGCGTGAATGACCCCACCGTGTCGGTTACTAGCTCCTGCGCGGGGTTGCCGTCATCGCCGATGAAGTCGCGCACGGAGGATTTCAGCACTTTCCACTCCTTCTCGGTCACCTCGACGGGGTACTCGCAGTCATCGAACTCGACTATCACGCTATCCGCCCCGACTTCCGAGATGGTCCCCAGCGAGCCATTCGCAAGACCGTGGTCTGGCATGTTCGCCAGCAGCATCACGCGTGCGCCCTCCACGAGACGGAGCTTATCGTCAGTTGGCTTGTCCGAGGGCTTCACATCTCCGTAGGAGTACGCCGTATACGTCCGCGCCCTCGCGCCCATGCGCTCCAATTCCCCCACGCGCTCGTCATTGATGGTGGATGCCATGCGATTCGTCGCGCACAGCCACAGGTCATCCTCCGGTGCCCGCTTGCGGTCGGATATGGAGCGCTCGTTGAAATAGCCGATGCAGTCCCTATCGCCGATGCGGGCGCGGTTGAGCTGGCCGATGAACTCGGGGTCGCTCTGGCGCACAACCTCGGTGAGGACGTGCGGTTCAAAATCCATGCCCTTCCACAGCTGCGACTTGAAGGCGTAGCCGTCATCGTTCCCCGGCCACAGCTGCATCAGCACCTTGCGGTCATCATCGGTCACGACCGGCGGGAGCTGGAAGAAATCGCCCACGAGCACGACCTGCTTCCTACCCGAGACGCGCTTGGCTGCGAGCACCATGTTCATGACGCGCTCGAACAGGTCGATGCGGCACATGGATACCTCGTCGATGATGATGACCTCGGCCTTGTTGAGCACCTTGCGCGTGAGCGTCTTCTTGTTCTCGTCGTGCGGGTCGAGCACGCCGAAACCCACCTGCAAGGTGCGGTGGATGGTCGTGCCGTTATGCAAGTTCTGCGCGGCTATCCCCGTCGGGGCCATGGCGAGGTAGGGAACCTCGCGCTCCTCAAGCTCCTCGATGAATGCGTTGAGCACGTAGCTCTTGCCCGTGCCCGCGTTTCCCGATAGGAACACGTTGCGGCCAGACAGCAGGGCGTCCATGGCCTCCGCCTGACCGGGCGTGAACGTGCGCTCCTCCTCTTCCATGCGACCCCTTCCAAGTCGAGATGATGCTATATGGATATGATTATATCAGACTATAAAGCAACAATGATGCAAATCCACAATACCATGAGATGCGCACAGAGCGTCATCGGTCGGACTTTCCATCTCGGGCCTGCTCTTTGCCATGCGCCCCCATTATCCATCGCGTGAGCCGTCGAGTCATGTGCGCAGCCGTGAATCGACGGGGAAGGCGATGCCTCTGGGGAGTCCGAGGGGATGAAGTTCCCTCGTCATCCTCGACATGGGCATATCCAATCATCCCAAGGCTCGTCAAGGTCATCTGATGATGCGAAGGTCTCGGGGATGCGGTCGTGGTGCGCGGCATGGGCGAGTCCGTATATCCGCCCCGGCGCATCGCCGTCCCATGTGCGCGTGATGCGCTCGGCAACCGCCTCCTCCCCAAGCCCCGTGATTGCCGCCATATCGGCGAGGGTGCATCCGGTGGCGAGGAAGGCCACGGTCATCGCGACCGACTCCGCACGCCTCACGTAGAGCGCACCTAAGCCATCTGCCCCGCCTCCCAAGGGGATGCCGTGCAGGTGCATCACATCCGAGAACACGAACGCGGCTTGTCCGTACTGCTCTCCATCGTCAAGAAGGCTCCCGCCGTACCGCTTGAGGAATAATCGCAGCCTACATGGCGTGAGAGGCTTCTTGTACCAAGGCTCCTCGCAGCCGCCCATGAGCAACGAGGCCTCGTCCCAGAAGGGGCTTTCCACCCCGGCTTGCAGGGCGAGTCGTTCGACCATGAGGTAACAGGCGGCTGTCCCCAAATCGCCTTCGCGCATATCCGGCATATCCCCTCCCCGACCTCTTATCTAGGTGCTATCACATCAAACCACAATACCATCAGGATAGATTAGTATCTATCTATATGAGCCACATGCCAAAGGGCACCCTCTCGGGTGCCCCACGGTATCACCATCCCCGGTTCTCCCGTTCGGCCCTGCGGCGCTCGCGCTCGACGCGACGGCGGGCGAACTCCGCTTGGATGCGGCGGTCTCGAAGCATACCGGCGATGTAGAGCGAGACGGTCGCGATGACGACCGCGATGACACCGATGATGAACTCGATGAGCGCGGCCCTCTCGTCCCCATAGCACCTCATCACCACATCGGCGTCCGCGAACATGAACATCCCGATTGGGATGAAGAGGTACCCCGCCACCGTGAACTTCTCGCTCTTATCCATGTCCCCCATGGTCATCTCCCTCCATCGCGCCTTGCGTTGCCACTATTATAGCAAACCATAAAGCTATAAATGTAGTAAGACAGGCATCCACATATCCATCATAAAGAAGGGCACCCACTCGGATGCCCTCTCTTGGGTATATGCCCTGCCATCTCCTCCCGCCTGCGGGCCTCGATGTCCTCCTCGTTCTCCTTCGCCAAGATTCTCGCCGTCCTCGCATCGAGCATAGGTGTTCCCCTCTCTTCCAGTCCCACACGGGGAAGGGGCACCGCCGAGGTGCCCCCTGATGTTTCCATATCCGGCTACTCGTTGAAACGGCAACGGGAATCTAACCAATCCGCCACCTCATGGAAGGCGTCTGCATCCACGTCCCACGGCATGACCACCCAAATCTCGGTGAAGGGGTCGTTAGCCTTCCACTGGTCCACATCCTCCGCGAACACCACATGGAGGTCTGGCCGCTCGGCTCCCAACTCCTCCGCACGTCCGCGAGCCAGCTCGACAAGCTCCGGGTAGCCCATGCCGAGGTCCGCTGCGTAGCTCCCGTCATACATGGCGGAGAGCTGGACGCAGTACCGCCCATCCCACTCGACAAGGTAGCACTCCACCCCGTAGCCGTCCGACCACAAATCGTCCAGCACGCGCCTGAGTTGCACGGGAAGCTCCTCCGGCCCGATGTCGCGCCCATCGGGGGCGGTGAGGTCCGCAGTCGCGTTCGACCAGTAGCGGTGCCCCTCCGGGTACTCACCCTTCTTCAACGTGTGCAGCATGTCATTTCCTCTCTTCTCGATTGCCTGTGCCCTAATTATATCAATATGGTATCCTACTAATGTAGCAAACCACATTCCTACATAGCCTTTCCATGAAAAAGGGCACCCTCCCGGATGCCCCTCAAGCTAGATGACGCGCAGTTGAAGTGTGGCCCCGACACCACCGGATTCCCAATCCGCTTCGAGCACGTCGGTGCCGCGACGGTACGCAACCTTCAAAGTCTCAAACAGCCAATCCTCGGCTTCCCTGACCGTATGGAAATCGCGCTCATGAATGACCCGACTCCCGTCATCAATCAAGTACGTGACCCTCGCATTGATGTTATCCGTATCCATGATTCCCTCCATGTTCCCCTATGGTTATGGTGGAAAGGGCACCCCATCAGATGCCCCTCGAACATCCCCTACTACTGCAACGCGATGCCGCATCCGGTCAACGGCTCGCCCTCACGGTACTGGCGGTCAAGCTCCTCAAGCTCCGCCCTCCGCCACTTGCGGGCGTTCTCCGCATCCCCGAGGCATCCCGCATCCTCGTGCTCGCAGATTTCCTCAAGGTAGTAATCCTTCACCTGACGGCACTTCTGCTTGTACTCTTCCTCGCGGCTCATATCCGGTTCCCTTCTCTCGGTTGCCTGTGGCTTTATTATAGCAATATGTCATTCTACCAATATAGCAAACCATAATACTACATATTCTCTCCATGAAAAGGGGCACCCTCTCGGATGCCCCTCACCTGATTACCAGAAGGCGTAGAACGCGGGAGACTGCCTGACACCACCTATGAACTCGACATGCCGCCGCACCTCGAACCCGCGCTGACGCAGGATTTCGATGGCCTTCTCCTTCGCCCCGTTCATGCAGTCGCAATAGGAGAGACACGAATCTCGCTGCCCGTGCTCCGCAGCTTTGCGGATGCAGCGCTCGAAATACTCAAGCGCTTCCGTAACTTTCTGGTCACCGCTCATATCGCGAGCCATATCCGCAGTAAGCATACCCGGTTCCTTCCTCTCTCGGTCTTACCGTGCCTTAATTATATCAACCTATCATGCTATCAATGTGGTAAACTACATTCCTACATACCTTCTTCACAAGGTCGCCCCTGCGGGGAACTGTGTCATAGGGGCTTGCCCCTATCCTCGCCCCCTCCCTCTCGTCACCCATGCGGACCAGCCGCCATGTCTGTGGCTTCGCCCTCTCTGGAACCGTCACCCTTACTTCCTCCCTCCTTGCCTTCCATCCACACATGAGAAAAGGGGCCGCGCCGAGCGCGACCCCTTCCGTGCGGGCATCTTCATGTATGTCGAAATCCATCCAAGCTTCTCGTTGCACGTCAGCGCTATGCCCTATCACGTCTGGTCTTCTCGAAGCGTGGCCGCGCCCTTCCGTCTCAGGTCCAATCTTGGCCGCGATACTCTTTTCCACCGCATCGCCGGTCTTACCCGAGGTGCCGTATCGGTGGGACCCGACTGCGCACGCCTAGTAGGGCATCGCCAAGAGGGGCAGCACCGCGATGTAGCCGATGACCGACAGCGCGATTCGGATGCCGAGGCCGATGAGCGCGAACTTCGTGCAATCGGAGCGGTACGGCGCGTCCATGTTGCACAGGGACGCCAAGATTGCGCATCCCGCACCGCCGAGCAGGCCCGCGAAGAGGTAGCCCGCCTTCTGACCGCCCGTGAGGAACGTCTTGCGCGTCACGAGCACTTGGTCGTTCTGATTCTCCATGATTTGACTCCAATCGGACAAGGGGACCGGGGGTGCGCGTCAGCGCCCCGCCGGTCCCCATATGCAACCACCGTCAAGAAAGGAGACGGCCCGTCCATCGTAACACACTCAGCCCCGATATAACGCCTTGTTCTCCTCGTACCATCGACTGGCATCCTCGACGGTGCCCCCGCCCAAATGACCCACGACTTCGGCACCCTCGTATAAGCGGTCGGAGAAGAACGGGCGGCACTCGTCGCAGAAGGAGTGAAGGCCGCGCTCAATCCACGACGGATTGCAGGCGTTCACCCACAGCCCCTCCTCGCCCTCGATTGACACGAGGTAGTCGCGCCCGCCCCCCTCGTACTCGATGATGTCCCCGGCACTGTACATGTCCCTCAAACCCATGGATTGAACTCCTCTCCCGACGGGCACCGGCCTGTAAACGGCAGATACCGTATATAAAACGACATTGCTAGCATACCACTATACTACAATGATAACAAGGCAACCACCTCTGTCGGTTTTCCACGCTTTCAATGGCCGGAGGGTTCCCAACCCGACCCGCAGGCTGTTGAAAGGGTGGGAAACCGACTCTGGCATATAATGGAGGCTCATGTCGGCAAATAGACGGAAAGGACCTAACATGGCAACGGTATCGGAAATCGACGGGAAGCTCGATGAGCTGAAACGACAGGCCGCCGCACTCAAGGAGCAGAGGAAGATAGCCGCCGCCAAGGAGCGCGAGCAGGCGAGGAAGTGGAAAGCCGCGACCCTCGCGGCAATCGGCGAAACCGTACTCAAGACCCTCGGTGCGGATTGGACCGCCATCGACCTCGAAGGGCTGCAAGGCTGGTTCGCCGACAACGCCGAGGACATCCGGCTCATGGCGGTCACCGACCCGCGCACGCCTGTGGAGGCGAAGGAGGCGCTTGACGCGTTCAAGCGCTCCTCGAAGCCGAAGCGCACAGGGAAACCCGATGCGGTCGAGGATGTGACCGAAATGCCGGAAACCATCGACATGGCCGAGGATGAGAAGCAGGCGGACTGGTAGGCCGCAAAAGGGAAAAACCCGCAGCGGATGGCAGATGCCTCCCCCTGCGGGTCTCCCGTCTCTGCTGCAACTCATCAAGCAGAAAGGACTGACTCGATGATACGACACCTCGGCGCTTTCGGCACCCACATTTCACATTCCCGACCGATTTGGCACTCGGCTACCCCTCGCGCGTGTCCCTATAAATAATTAAATGGGTGTGTGAAGGATACGTGGAGAGCGATATGTCATATTGCAAGCATTGTAGGATGCTATCTTACTACAAATGTGGTGGAAATATGGAACCGCCGCGTCATGTGCATCCCATCGCCGAATGGTGTATCCTCGGTATTGAGGTTTATTGCGGAACCGGACAACTTAGCTTTCTCAGCCCTCGTGGCGGGAAATATATAGAAATACCCCGTGGTGTCCGCAATCGCCACGGGGTATTGTCGTTTGGAGGCACTTACATGGAGGTCAGTTTCGATGCTGACGTGGCGGCGGAGCACGGCGTCCGCGCCGCAGTCGTGCTCAATCATATCGCGCACCTGATGCGGTTCCCCGACGGGTCGCAGGCCGGTCATTTCAAGACGTGCGGTCGCGCTTACGTGCATGTGTCGCCCGAGTACCTTTGGAAATTGTTCCCCTTCATGAGCCTCCGTCAGGCGACAGAGGCCTTGAGGGAGCTTCGCGAAGGCGGTCTCATCGCCGAGCGCGAATATGGCGGTCTCGACCCCGATTACCGCGCAACTGGTACACGTTGACAGAGACGGGAAACGCCGTCGCATGACGGCTCCCATCAAGGCACCCGCAAGGAAGGAAAACATCTATGGCGGTTCTTCGTAAAGCACACAAGAGCAATTTCACGGTCATCGACAACCAAGTGTTCAAGAGCAACCTGTCACTCAAAGCGCGGGGACTCCTGAGCACCATGCTCTCGCTTCCTGATAACTGGAATTTCAGCACGACAGGCTTAACCTCCATCCTTCCATCTGATGGGGAGAGCATCATCCGCTCCGCCATCAAGGAATTGGAGACAAATGGCTATCTCACGCGAGAGCGCATACGTGATGACAAGGGCAAAATCGTCGATTGGCTTTGGACTTTCTCGGATTACCCACAGGATGGAAACCCACATGTGGAAAATCAACATGTGGGTAAACCACAACTGGATAGCCCACATGTGGGAGACCAACCACAATTAAATACTAAAGAAGAAAATACGAATGGAGAAAGTAAAAAGGGAGCAAGTACCGATGGATATGCGACCGCCCCGGCGAAGGCTGCTCTCGAGAAGAAGGGCACCTATGGGCGGTATCGCAACGTCAAACTGACGGACACCGACCTCTCGAAACTCAAGGCCGAGTTCCCCGATGATTGGCAGGAGCGCATCGACCGCCTGAGCACGTACATGGACAGCTCCGGCAAGAGCTACAAGAACCACCTCGCCACCATCCGCAACTGGGCAAGGAGGGACGCCAAGCGCGAAGCGACCTCGCATAAACCCCTTGCATCGAATCCCGGTCGGCGCGAGATGACACCGGAGGAGGTCATGGAGAAACACGGGTGCGATTACTTCACCGCTCAGGAAATGCTCTGTGACGGGACGTACTGACATACGCCTCCGCGCGAACAGAATCGCGTACACAGCGTTTTAACGCCATCTTCCTCACCCGAGGACTGATGTGCAATCTGATGGCCGTAAAACGGCTCTCAGCAATTCAGAAAAGAAAGGACTGACCAACAATGAAGAAATTTACCGAAACCATCGCCGATGATGATTACCGTAATTCAGATGGCCTGCTCGTGTGCGGAAGATGCGGAACGCCGAAGGAAATGCGCCTTTCCACGGAACTTCTCGGCGGACACACGGCAATCGTGCCGATTCCCTGCGAGTGCATGAAGCGTGCGGAGGCGGAGCGCCGTGAGCGCGAGCTTGCCGCAGAGCGGAAGCGCAAAATCGAGAGAGCGCGCACTGAGTGCTTCGCCGGATGCGCCTTCTTTCGTGGATGCACCTTCGATGCCGATGACGGCAGGACGCCCCAGATAGCTGCCATCTGCAAGGGCTATGCCGACACGTTCTCACGCGATGACATGAATGGGTTGCTCCTCTGGGGAAAGGTGGGCACAGGTAAGTCTTTCTATGCCTCGGCAATCGCCAACCGGGTCATCGACCTCGGGTTCTCCGCGTTGCAGACCAGCGTGCAGGACATCGTGACCCACATCGAGTCGGTGCCGTTCAACGAGCGCGAGAACGCGAAGTCGCGCCTCCTCAAGTATGACCTCCTCGTCATCGACGACTTGGGGGCGCACCGCAGCACCGATTACGTCATGGGGCATGTCTACGACATCATCGACTCACGTTACAAGAACCGCAGGCCGATGGTCGTCACGACGAACCTCGACCCAAACATCGCTACGAAGTCCGATGCCGACGACGCCCCATGGCCGCGCATCTTCACGCGCATCTTGGAGCGCTGCGCACCAATCAAGTTCGCGGGCGAGAACCGCCGCGAATACAAGATGATGGAGATGCGTGAGGCCATGCGCAAGCGCCTCGGCCTGTGATATACTCGTAACCGCCTTGTATGGATGGCCGGGTCGCACCCAGAACCGCAGTTCCCCGTCATCCCTTCCACTCCTCCCAGATTCCTTCCTCTGGGGCGAAGAGACCCCCGGTGCCTTCTCCACACCGGGGGTCTCTTTCTGTTTCCGCCATATTGATAGTCTGATTTCATGCTTCAATGCCATGAATGTGGTCTTATAGGGGTCTCTCGCATCCCAAGGCCTTCCCTCAAAAGTAGTAATCCGGTAGTAAAACCGACCCCTCGACCCGCCGCGATGCCCGTGAACTGGGCGTTCCCGGCGATTATGCGTTGATTTATTCATAAACATTATACGCAAATACGGGGGAAAAACGGTGAACAAAATTTGAATTTAGAACACACAAACATAGAAAAAACGCCGCCATACGGGAAAAAGTCGTACAGCGGCGCTTATGTGTCTATTCGGTTTAAAATCAGCCCTTGAGCTCTACGCGGCGGATTTTGCCGCTGATGGTCTTCGGCAGCTCGTCGCGGAACTCAACGATACGCGGGTATTTGTACGGTGCGGTGTTCGTCTTGACGTAGGTCTGAATCTCTTTTTTCAGCGCTTCTGTGCCCTGCGTGCCCTTTGTGAGCACGATGGACGCCTTGACAACCTGCCCGCGAATGGGGTCCGGAGCGCTGGTGACGGCACATTCGAGCACATACGGCAGCTCCATGATGACGGATTCGATCTCGAACGGCCCGATGCGGTAACCGGACGACTTGATGACATCGTCTGTTCTGCCGACATAGAAGAAGTAGCCGTCTTCATCGCGCCATGCGGTGTCGCCGGTATGATATACGCCGCCGCTCCACGCTTCGCGGGTCTTCTCTTCGTCGCGGTAATAGCCCATGAAGAGGCCGCAGGGCGTGCGCTTATCGGTACGGATGACGATCTCGCCCGTTTCGCCGACCGGCGCAGGCGTGCCGTCCGGCAGAATGAGGTCGACATCGTAAAGCGGGCTCGGGATGCCCATGGAGCCGCTTTTCGGCACGGAGCCGACCGGGTTGTAAATGGAAAGCGTGGTCTCCGTCTGGCCGAAGCCCTCATAAATGGAAAGGCCGGTGGCGCGCTTCCATTGCTCGTAGACCTCGGGGTTCAGGGCTTCGCCTGCCGTGGTGCTGTACTCGATGGAGGAAAGGTCATATTTGGAGAGATCTTCCTTAATGAAGAAGCGGTACATAGTGGGCGGCGCGCAGAACGTGGTGATGTTGTACTGCTTGAACATAGGCAAGATGTCGTGTGCATCGAACTTATCAAAATCATAGGTAAAAATGGGCGCTTCACACATCCACTGGCCGTAGAGCTTGCCCCACAGCGCCTTGCCCCAGCCGGTATCTGAAATGGTGAAGTGCAGACCCTCCGGGTTGACGTTGTGCCAGTATTTGGCAGTGATGTAGTGTCCGAGTGCGTATTTATAGTTGTGCTCCGCGATCTTCGGGTAGCCCGTGGTGCCGGAGGTGAAGAACATGAGCATGGGGTCGCTGCCGCAGGCGGTGTCCTCTGTACGCTCAAACACGTCGCTCTGCTTTTCAACCTCGGCATCGAAATCGAGCCAGCCCTCGCGTGCGCCGTTTGCCATCATCAAAAATTCGACGGTGTCGCAGTTTTTGGCGGCGCGCAGGGCTTCATCTGCGACCTGACCGTCCGGCGTGCAGACGAGCGCGCGCACGCCTGCGGCCTTGAAGCGGTAATCGAGGTCATGCTCCATTAAAAGGTTCGTCGCCGGGATGACGATGGCGCCGAGTTTATGCAGCGCCAAAATGGCGAACCAGAACTGGTAGTGGCGCTTTAAGATGAGCATGACTCTATCGCCGCGCTTAATGCCGAGGGACTTGAAGTAGTTTGCCGTCTTATTCGACATGCGCTTCATATCATTAAACGTGAAGCGCTTTTCCTCGTGGTGCTTGGAGACCCAAAGCATCGCAAGCTTATCCGGCTCTTTTTCCGCCATTTTATCGACGATGTCGAACGCGAAGTTAAACTTTTCCTCGTTCATGAAATCGATGGATTTTAAGATGCCGTTTTCGTCAAGCTCGGTGTGCACGAACGGGCTTGCGACCGTTTCGCGGTCGGCACGGTCCTGTTTGGCCTTGATGAGCGCCTCAAACGTGTCCTTTTCGGGCTTTTTCTCCTTCTGCGGGCGCATGACGACGGCGTAGAGGGTACATTCCTCGCCGCCGACGGCGATCATACCGTGGGGCGTGCCGCTGTTGTAGTAAATGGAATCACCCTCGCCGAGTTCTTCGATGTGCGAGCCGATCTGCACGCGCATTTTGCCCTTGATGACGATGTCCATTTCCTGCCCCTGATGGGTGGAAAGCTTGATCGCAACCTTCTGCTCCGCCTCGTTATACGGCATGGTGACAAAAAAGGGCTCTGCCGTTTTGCCCTTAAAGAGCGGGGCAAGATTTAAATACTTAAAGCCCTGGCGGCGCGTAATGGGCAGGCCCTCGCCGCGGCGGGTGACGGTATATGTGGAAAGACGCGGGCTTGTGCCCTTGATGAGGTCGGTGGGGTCGATACCGAAGCGCTCTGCACATTTAAAAATAAACGTGAAGCTGAAATCATGCTCGCCGCTTTCAAAGCTGCGGTATTCCTCCAGCGTGACGCCGGTGCGCTGCGCCATTTCTTCTTCGGAAAGGCCGATGATCTCGCGCATGGTGCGAATGCGCTCCGCCACCTCTGCGAGCTGTGCTTTCAGGTCTGTTTTTTCCGTTACGGGGGTTTGTGCTTCATTTGCCAATTTCTTCATTCCTTTCATTTTGGTATGGCTATATCGATAGTTTTGGTGTTTTTCATGCAAAAAACTCCGTCTCAAATCGCTTTGAGACGGAGTTGATCCGCGGTACCACTCAAATTGCCTGAAAAGGCCACTCACGGGCTCCCATGAAGCCCTATGCACTGACGCAGCATGGCGCGGAAAGCCCTACTCGGGTTCACTTTGGGGCTTTCAGCTCGGAAGGGATTGTGACAGGGCTTTTCGTATCGGCTTACACCCGCCGCCGACTCTCTGAAACGGGAAAGCCCGCACTGTCTTCGTCATCGCTTTTATATTTTCTCTGTATTATATGAGGTATATCTGAAAAGACAAAACTTGTTTTTAGATATATTCTTATCTTATCTGGTTTTCATTTCAATGTCAATTGTTTTTTCAAAAATTTCAAAAAGCTTCACACTTTTGCGGTCTCACGCATTTCGCGCATAACTTACTCCTTCAAAACGTGAAATAAATAATAAAAGCCGGATAAATACAGGCATTGCAGCCCGCATTTTATCCGGTTTTCTGTTTCGTGTGAACGGGTCGCCCTCCGATAAACATTTAACGGTTTATCTTTGAACTACCTTATTTTAATAAAATGAAAATATCAATGACACTTTACGCGCGATGTGCGGCTTCTACGGCGTCAGCGGCGTTATCGAGAAGGCCGTCACCCATGAGCTCGATGGCACCGCGATCGCACAGGGAGGCGATCTGCGGGTCAAGCGGGAGCTTATCGAGCACCTTGAGGTCGTACTTTGCCGCGACCTCGTCGATGTGGCTTTCGCCGTAGACCTTGAACGGCTCGCCGCAGCACGGGCACTTGACATAGCTGTAATTTTCGATGAGACCGAGCACGGGCACGTTCATCATTTTTGCCATTTCGACCGCTTTGGAGACGATCATGGAGACGAGCTCCTGCGGGGAGGTAACGATGATGATGCCGTCGAGCGGAATGGACTGGAACACCGTGAGCGGTGCGTCGCCGGTTCCGGGGGGCAGATCGACAAACATATAATCGACTTCATTCCAGATGACGTCGCTCCAGAACTGCTTGATGACACCGGCGATGACCGGGCCGCGCCAGACGACCGGGGAGGTCTCATCCGGCAGAAGCTCGTTGATGCTCATGGTCTCGATGCCGGTCTTTGTGTTGACCGGGAACAAGCCGTCATCGCTGCCCATGGCCTTTTCGTGGATGCCGAAGCACTTCGGGATAGACGGACCGGTGATGTCGGCGTCGAGAATGGCGGTTTTAAAGCCGCGGCGCTGCATGGTAACAGCCAGCATAGAGGTGACAAGGCTTTTGCCTACGCCGCCTTTGCCGCTGACAACGCCGATGACCTTTTTGACATTGCTCATCTTATTCATGGGCGCAAGAAAGCTTTCCGGATTCTGACGGGAAGGACATTCCTCGCCGCAGCTGGAGCAGTCGTGCGTACAATTTTCGCTCATTGCTGATACTTCCTCTCAAAAATAATGTCTTTTTTCGTTTGCGCGGCAAGCTATTCCGCCGCATCAAACAGGATATTTCGGTCTTTTTATTTTACCCTGTTCTTCCGCTTTTGTCAAGATTTTGACAAGCTATGGAACTGCACAGTTAAGCTATTCGTGCGTATCGTTCGCAACGGTGGGCGTTAAAAACAACAGGAGAAACGCGAGCGCCAAAATGCCGCAGGAAATAAACATGGTTTTGGGGAATGAAAATTTTTCCCGTACCTCGGTTTTTGACTTCAAGATACGGGAAATTTAAATTTTAGGCTTCGTCAAATAATTTTTCAAAGCGAACGGCGGCGGTGTGCAGGTCTTTCATTCCCTCAAACACGTTTTCCGCGTTGAACTTTTCTTTGAGGTAATGATCGGCCTCCAGCGTGAACCAGCCTTTGTAACCGATCTCTTTGAGCGCGGCGGCGATGGGCGCGAAATCAATGGACATGGAGAACGGGATCTGGTGGGAATCGTGCCAACGGTCGTTATCGTGAATGTGAAGCGCCTGCAGGCGGTGGCCCAGCGCACGGATCATGTTCGCCGCGCCTGAACCGGAGCCGCGCATTTCCGCGTGGCCGATGTCGAGGCATGCGACGAGATACGGGTCATTTACGGCGTCGATATGCTCGATGAAGCTCTCTGAGGTAGCGCATGCCGCAAAGCAGGACTCGTCTTTCGCATCATCCCAGTTCCACATATTTTCCGTGGCGATCTTCACGCCGCAGTCCTTCGCAAACGGCAACAGTTCAAGGTACATTTCGGCATTTTCTGCGGCGGATTTGTCGTTATCCGGGTGAATGATACAGATCTTGCCGCCGGCTTCTGCCGTGCATTCAATCGCGCGCTTGAAATACGAGCGAATCTCCGGGCAGGATGTCGGGAACGGCGCGTGCGACTGGTTGCAGGTGATGCCGTTATCGAGGCCGATCTGCTTCAGCTTGCGCGCAAACGCGAGATAATTTTCCCCGGCAAGCGGATGTGTTGTGGGGCGGACTGCGCCGAGTCTCCAATCGTAATCGCACATGGCAAACATGGAAAAATCCCAGGCGTCAAACCCGGCTTTTGCGACGTATTCCACGGCTTTTTCTTCGCCGACCAGAACGGATGCGGTTTCGATCTGTGTGGATGTTCTCATGAAAGCTCCTCCCTTTTACCGCCATTATAGAGCCGAAAAAGGGGCCTGTCAAGCCAGTCTTTCGGCGTTTGGTTTGTGGAAAAAGCCGAAAGCACTGTACAAATCGACACAAAAACGACCGCCCGATTTAGAACCGAGCAGCCGTTCATAGAGTTTGCTTAATAATTTTCCGCGTGGAGCTCAAAATAGCTCTGCGGATGGTTGCAGACCGGACATACCTCCGGCGCTTTGACGCCGACGCAGATATGACCGCAGTTGCGGCACTCCCACACTTTTACCTCGCTCTTTTCAAAAACCTGTGCAGTCTCTAAATTTTTGAGCAGCGCACGGTAGCGCTCTTCGTGGTGCTTTTCGATCTCGCCGACCATTCTGAATTTTGCGGCAAGCTCCGGGAAGCCTTCCTCTTCGGCGGTTTTTGCAAAACCCTCATACATATCGGTCCACTCGTAGTTTTCGCCGTCCGCAGCGGCCCCGAGATTTGCTGTTGTATCGCCGATGCCCATGAGCTCCTTGAACCACATTTTTGCGTGTTCTTTTTCGTTATCGGCTGTCTTCAGGAAGAGTGCAGCTATCTGCTCGTAGCCCTCTTTTTTCGCGACAGATGCGAAATAGGTGTACTTATTTCTCGCCTGCGACTCGCCGGAGAAGGCCTCTTGCAGATTTTTCTCGGTTTTGGTGCCTGTATACTTGTTTGCCATAGAAATACCTCCCATGTCCATCAAAATCAATTTCGCCCTAAGGCGGCCTTACGTTCTTAAGTATAGCACATTTTTCGAAAAAAACAAGCGATTTTGAACCATATAAAAAATAAAAAGCACTCAGCAATACGCTAAGTGCTTTTATCTGGCTCCCCCTGTTGGACTCGAACCAACGACCCTGCGGTTAACAGCCGCATGCTCTACCAACTGAGCTAAGGAGGAATATTTTGGTGACCCGTGCGGGAATCGAACCCACGTTAACGGCGTGAGAGGCCGCTGTCTTAACCGCTTGACCAACGGGCCACAAAACCAAGAGTTGTGGCTCTTGGTCAGCTTCTGGTGCACCATCAGGGACTCGAACCCGGGACACCCTGATTAAGAGTCAGGTGCTCTACCAACTGAGCTAATGGTGCATCTCTGTGTTCTTTCAAACACCCTGAAAACTGAATAAAGGAAAGAAGATTAAGAAGAAAAATTAGTTAAATTCATATTGGAATGACCAATCGGTTTAAGTATATACTACACAGCTGACCAAAGAAATCTTGTGGTCAAGCCCTCGACCTATTAGTACTGCCAAGCTGAATGCCTCACGGCACTTACACACGCAGCCTATCAACCTCGTAGTCTTCAAGGGGTCTTACTCGTTATACGATGGGATATCTAATCTTGGAGTCGGCTTCACGCTTAGATGCTTTCAGCGTTTATCCGTTCCGCACATAGTTGCCCAGCTGTGCCACTGGCGTGACAACTGGTGCGCCAGAGGTGCGTCCATCCCGGTCCTCTCGTACTAAGGACAGCTCTCCTCAAATATCCTGCGCCCACGACAGATAGGGACCGAACTGTCTCACGACGTTCTGAACCCAGCTCGCGTACCACTTTAATCGGCGAACAGCCGAACCCTTGGGACCGAATACAGCCCCAGGATGTGATGAGCCGACATCGAGGTGCCAAACCTCCCCGTCGATGTGGACTCTTGGGGGAGATCAGCCTGTTATCCCCAGGGTAGCTTTTATCCGTTGAGCGACGGCAATTCCACTCTCATACCGCCGGATCACTAACTCCAACTTTCGTTACTGCTCGGACCGTCATCCTCGCAGTTAGGCTGGCTTTTGCGTTTACACTCTAAAGCATGGTTTCCAACCATGCTGAGCCAACCTTTGAGCGCCTCCGTTACCTTTTTGGAGGCGACCGCCCCAGTCAAACTGCCCACCTAACAATGTCCCCCGGCCAGATTCATGGCCGCAGGTTAGAATTCCAATAACTTAAGAGCGGTATTCCAACGTCGACTCCGCCGTGGCTGGCGCCACGGTTTCCCAGTCTCCCGCCTATCCTATACATAAATTATCGAAACCCAATATTAAGCTACAGTAAAGCTCCATGGGGTCTTTCCGTCTTGTCGCGGGTAACCGGCATCTTCACCGGTACTACAATTTCGCCGGGCGGGTAATTGAGACAGTGCCCAGATCATTACACCATTCGTGCGGGTCGGAACTTACCCGACAAGGAATTTCGCTACCTTAGGACCGTTATAGTTACGGCCGCCGTTTACTGGGGCTTCAATTCAATGCTTGCACATCTCCTCTTAACCTTCCAGCACCGGGCAGGTGTCAGCCCCTATACTTCATCTTTCGATTTGGCAGAGACCTGTGTTTTTGATAAACAGTTGCCTGGGCCTATTCTCTGCGACCACATCGCTGTGGCACCCCTTATTCCTAAGTTACGGGGTCAATTTGCCGAGTTCCTTAACTACCCTTCTCCCGTTGGCCTTAGAATTCTCTTCCTATCTACCTGTGTCGGTTTGCGGTACGGGCACCGAAGATATACATAAGACTTTTCTCGCCCTCGTCCAAACTTGCTTCCCTACTAAATTTCGGTCCCTTTCGCCCGGGGCAACCATCGCCCGGGTCAAGTCCTTTCAAGGTGTCCTCTTACTTAAATCTTTTGGCGGCTACGGAATATCTACCGTATGTGCATCGGCTACGCCTTTCGGCCTCACCTTAGCTCCCGGCTTACTTGGAGCGGACGAACCTTCCTCCAAAAACCTTAGACTTTCGGCCAATATGATTCTCACATATTTCTCGCTACTCATTCCGGCATTCTCACTCGTATAAAGTCCACCAGCGCTTACGCTCTGACTTCACCCCTTATACGACGCTCTCCTACCATGCATTACTGCATCCCAAGCTTCGGTGTACGATTTAGCCCCGTTAAATTTTCGGCGCAGGGTCACTCGACCAGTGAGCTATTACGCACTCTTTTAATGAG